>Ga0208265_100022_pt1 | contig 279304 bp, 251 predicted proteins | sample LakWasMet44_HOW7_2_FD_183882 | JGI IMG/M metagenome (GOLD analysis project Ga0208265, IMG submission 183882) | Freshwater sediment methanotrophic microbial communities from Lake Washington under simulated oxygen tension - Sediment Metagenome... | ecosystem: Environmental > Aquatic > Freshwater... | reverse complement strand
CCGCGCGCCGATTGCGGCAGGCGGAGCGAAAAAGTCGGCAGAAATTGCTGAGTTAATAGGCTATTTTTGAAAAAACTACTTCCTGGTAGCGATGCCTGGCTCGGATTTTGAATTGTTCAGCGCTTCCCTAGATGTGGACGATATCCGACCCTTCGATGATGTAGAAGAAATATGATACAAAATGTTGAAAACAGCGAGTCAACCCTTTCTACAAATGGCCGATTGCAAGCGATAAAGCGACCCTTTTGGATCGGTTATCCCAGAGTATTGGATATCCTTCAACAAATGGAGGAAATATTCAACCACCCCAAAATGCATCGAATGCCCAATCTAGCTATTATCGGCGAGACAAATAACGGCAAAACGATGTTGCTCAAGACGTTTTATCGCCGTCATGCACCAACTGAAGAAGCTTATTTGGAGCATCCAACGCTGCCAGTCCTAATGTTACAGGCACCACCAGAGCCTAATGAGGGGCGTCTTTACGCCGACATCCTAACTTCACTTTTTTCCTATGCGGGTGCTAGGGAAACGGCGGACTCAAAGTTACAGCGAATCCGGATGTTACTGACCAATTTAGAAACCCGTATGATCATTCTGGATGAATTCCAAAATACGCTTGCTGGCAGCGGTAGCCGATTACGTCGATTTTTGAATGGGATTAAATATCTGGGCAACGAGCTAAGCATTTCTATCATTGTGGCCGGCACACCCGAAACACTGAACGTCCTACAGTCAGATCCTCAAATAGCTAATCGCTTTGAACCGACATTTTTACCAAAGTGGGACTTGGATGAAGACTATCTACGATTGCTTGCCACGATTGAGCCCAAGCTAGGCCTTAAGCAGCGAAGTAAGTTGCATGATCCGATGATTGCGAAACGGCTCCATGAAGAGAGCGAAGGCACCATCGGGGAGCTGATGAAATTACTCCAAACACTTGCCAAAGATGCGATTTTGTCAGGCAAAGAAACCATTACACAGGAAATGGTGCAACGTGGCCACCTTAAAAAGCTCAATTGGAAGCCCCCTTCCGTTCGAAATCGATACGAGCGCTGATCGCTTGCTGCCAGGGTTAATGGAGGCACCTGTTCTCCCTGTTAGATGCCAGCCACTTTCAGATGAACTGCTTAGCTCTTGGCTCATCCGGTTAGCCTGGTTAAATGGTGAGAAGCTGCATATCTTCCGCAGACGTTTCTGGAAGCATACGGGCAGTCCTTGGAGTCGCAATATCGACCTGACCTTGCCAGATGATGCATTGGTAAGTGTCTCCAAGATGACATTGACCACACATGAATTATTATTGCAGCATATGCTCAGAGGGTATCTAGGCAAGCTCTTCGATTACATCGATCCATATGGCGGTGTACAGCAAGGAATGCTGGTTAGTTGCCTTAGAGGGCAAAAAGTGTTGGGATTTGGATTACAGCTATGTCCTGACTGCTTACAATCAGGAACTGTTCCTTATTTCAAACGTTGTTGGAAGGTCGATTACCTCGTTACTTGTCCTATACATCGTAGACTTCTCATAGATGCCTGTCCGTACTGTCATCAACCACTTGCCTATCATCTGGCAGACTTTGGAAAATCCTTACTTCCAAAGCGTATTCCTACGTCATTCTGCGCTGGTTGCGGATATAACTGGAGCGAAGAGATACCTCAACAGGATGAGCTTATCACAGATGCTTTTTTTGAATGGCAGGAGCGGATTCTGATGGCACTGGAGACCGGGTGGTTTGAAGACAATCAAATAGGTCCACTATATGCTCTTAGTTTTTTTAAGGGACTTCATACGTTAATTCGTCTAATTGCATCAAATGGGCACAGTTCCCAATTACGCCAGGTTATTGCTAAAGAATTAGGTATACTTCCCCTTGGGATTGCATGCACTAACAATCAGAATTTATTTGGCGGGTTACGGCTGGGGGATCGGTTGTACCTTTTACGCTATGTTTTTTGGTTATTACAGGAATGGCCTGAAAGATTTATCTGGGCAACCAAAATGGCTAAGCTTACCTTCTCGTACATCGACTTCTACAAAAAGCAGTCGCCTTTACCATACTGGGTGGCGTTTGCTGCAATATTGGCTCATGATCCTCGACATACTAGGATTTCTGTTGAAGAACGGGAGAGCGTGAAGACCTTTCTTGAAAAACAAGGGCTTCCAGCAAACAAAAATCAAGTCAACAAGTGGTTGGGCCGTTGGTATGTTAGTAGGCATAAGTTACCTCTCATCTAAATTTTAAGAGATAGCTTGCTTGAGAATTCTATATCGAACTAAGGTGGTCGCACAGTATCATTTTTCCTTGTAGCCTTTAAAATTTATGACATTCGCAGAATGAGTGCTATGTAAAATACGCCTATAAAAATTAACCGGATTAGGATGATGAAAAAGCTTCTTTTAGTATTCATGGTAGTTTTGATTTTACCTTTTAATGCCTCAGCACAGAATACGCCATGCTCAGGAAAAAAAGGAGGTGTTTCACGCTGTGAAGGTTCAAAGTTTGTTTGCAATGATGGCAGTTATAGTCAATCCAAGAAAGTCTGTTCTGGTGGAGTTGAAGCGAAAGATAACCCGAGCAATAAAACCATCAATGCTTTTTTGGGTATTGGCACCCAGCATAGCGAAACCGATAAAAAAACAGAAATAACACAATTGGGCGACGTTTTAAAATTAGATTATCAGGGCTTTACCATTTGGCTTAATTGTAAGGAGCGTAGCGCAGTGAAGTTCCAATACAATGTACAACACGACACCAGAAATGAGGCCAGAGCCAAGGGCTTTGAGCTCGATCCAAATATACCGAAGGAATGTCAACAGATCAGCACGATGGCATATGGGCAGGGCTACGACCGCGGCCATCAAGTACCGGCCAACCATCTTGACTATTCATCAGAAGCCATTAAACAAAGCAATTATGTAACCAATATCATGCCGCAGACCTCGCAAATGAATCGTGGCGCATGGTTGCTGACAGAAGAAATCATCGAATGCTACCGCGACATAGACGAGCTGCTAGTGATCGGTGGTGTGATCATAGGGAACAACCCTGCTGACGATTACTTTGTGCAGTCGCATGGCGTGAAAACTCCAGACGCTTTTTGGAAAGTGGTCATTCGCGGCGCAGGGCAAGATGAGCGAGCTATAGCTTGGGTGGTGCCGAATTCCAAGGATGCTACGCGGGAACATTTAGACAGCTATTTGGTAACCGTAGATGAATTAGAAAGAATGACGGGCGAAACAATACCGGTAGCAGATTATGCAAAGCGTGATAAGCCATCGGTATCATGGATCATCCCTACCGGATGTAATAAAGGATGATGCGTTTTTTGAAGGTGTGAGAAAATGCGTTTATTAGAGTGTAATAAAAGTCTCATACCGAACCTCGTTGGAGGCCGCATTCTATCGTTGCAAAAATCGACGATTGAAAATTAAAGTTTCATACTGATCCTGAATAAAATCTCATCACTCAAGAAAAGATGAGTAATAAAGATTCATACTAAGCGCATAAAGGATCCGAGTATCAAGAACTAAGAGTTGCTCCGAGACTTTTTTTGCTTCGTTTTTGAGGATCTTCCTGACGAGCGCGCGCTTAGATAATTTCGTTCATATTTGTCGAGCAAGGCATTTAGACTTTTATCAACAGCATCATGTTTTTCAGGGCTTCGTAACTTCCCTAGTAAGCGCTGAAAATATTTAGCAGTCAAACGTACAATTAATTTCTCATGCCCAGTGTATATTTCACGCACCCAATCTAATTCACGTCCAGTACGCAGGTTATCATCTTCGTCTCGGGTTACGATGAAGCCTAGATTGCCATATTTGTCGTGCAAGTAACTAAGCATTTGCCGATATTCATCTCGACCAATATCTTTGAAATTTTTAGCCTCGAATATAATTTGTCGAGATTCATAGTCTGAATATATACGTTTGAAAGATTCTGTTCGGCAAAGATTTGTTGCAACTATATCTCTTCTTTGCGTAGATCCACCATTTGGCTTACGTTCTACATTATCCAAGTGACCAGCAAATACAATACGAACAGCGTTTTCAACCCAGCGTTCGAAATCATCAGCCCCGGCTGTACCTTCTGAGATTTGCCCAAGCTCTGCAATGATTGCGCCGATTCGAGCAGCTCTGATTTCAGGCGTTTGCGAGGTTACTTTAATTTCATATTCATCATTTATCTGTTCTGCTTGGTCCGGCCTAAGAGCATTGCGCGTGAGATTGAGAGCAATCCAGTAACAAGGATGTACTAGGATGCGGTCAGTAGTTTGTAGTTCCTTGTCTGGATTTCTTCCGTCATGACAAAATGCAAAAGTATCTGAGCTTGCATCATGAGTTCCGATGAAGCCGATACCGTAGAGCGATCTGAGAACACCTTCACTTTTTAAGATTGAATAATCTTGCTGTCCAATTACATCCTCATCCCAAGTTGATTGATGGGCGAGGTTATCTAGCATTTCTAGAGCAGCACCACACGTTAAATCTGGAACACCATCAGCAAAGCACTGAATTGCGCGGCCAACTGCCGGAAAAATTGATGCATATTCTTTCTTTAAATCTTCCAGCCTAGTTTCAGATATAGTACGCGCAGTTTGCTCGATGTCTTTTAAAATAATTGTTTTTCTTTCTTCTCGTCCAGCTTGGTAAAAAGCCTGATTAAGTAAGGATAATAAATCTCGCGGACGATAAAGCGTAAATTGAAGGCATTTTCTGAAACCCTCTTTGCCGCGAAGTTCTCGACCCAAACCTTCGTCAGCAGTACATCTATCCCAAACTTTTTGATCATTTTCTAATTTAAGATTAAAGATGCTGTTTAATCGGCGAGAAACTAGGTTCAGCAATTGAAATTGATCCCAGTGAATTCGCAACAATTCCCCTTCAATATTTCTGGTGTAGTCGGGATCAAACCGTGCAATTGCTTTATTTACATTGTCTCGCATGAACAAAACTGGGCGCACACGATCGTAGCGTTTGTTAATCTCTGAAATTGCCCCAATTGCTCCAGAAATGATGGCAGCTCCTGTCTGATCATTTTCAAAACCTTCATCGAGTCGGTCAACAATGATGTAAAACTTAACTGGAGAAGTTGAAAGCAACTCTTCAACATCCTGTTCTATTTGATGGAGTTGGAGAATTCCTGGAATTTGTCCAACAAGCATTTCAGAATCTTGGTAATTTCTTAACAATGGTCCTATGTGCATATTTGCCTTGGACAATGTTGGAAGAAATTCTTTCGACCAACGCTTAACGTGCTCATTAGCTGTCCTGCGGCTAAGAACATCATCCCGTGTCTTGAAAGATTTGGACAGATGAACCAATATTTCCATTAAAAAACTATACTTCCATATCAAGCGAGCTGATGCACGTACTAAAGAATATCTGGCGGACAATGGCTGGAACATAGCCCGAAAACCAATTGTTTGGTAATCTTCGGGGGCTATTTTTATTACATGGGCTGATTTCTGGGCGCCCCAAAATTTTTCAAGCTTCCATACCATGGCACTCTTTCCAGTGCCTCGACGACCGACAACCACACATCTGTCACGTGTTTCTAAGATGCTGCGATACTCTGGCGTTTCTATGAAATCAACTTCAAGCCGTAATTCGTCGTGCTCTGCGACTTGTTCCCCTAGTAAATTAGCGCGAATCATGATTTTTTAGGAAATGTTTTTTTGTTGGGTTTATGGTTTTTTTGTCTATCATCTCTAATTACCACTCCCTAAGCAATAAATGCATAAAATTCTCTCAAAACTCTATCTGTATGTTTTCTCGTATTCGATGATATTTGATTTTTTGTTGTCTTGATAGTCAGCTATGCGGTAATTATTTGCCGATTGAATCATTGCTATAAAAGGCAGATATGGGTCGAGTACTACCCCTCAGTCGCTGGCTGTTTTGCTTCCAAATCAAATTGATCCAATCGTTTCTCCAGCATAATAAGAACCCTGGTGTCATATAGTATGAGTGTCAAGGCTAATTCGTTTTAGAAGCATCAGGTTATTATATGGCCTGTGTATTCACCGGCCATTTTCGGGCGTTTTTAGTATGAATTTTTGTTAATCAGTGTGATACTTTAATACTCTCCCACAGCGTTATCGGCATTTGATGTGTTCCAGATCAAAAAAATGGGGGCTTATTTTACAAATGCAAACCTCACGTTTGCGCTCATCGATTACACTTTTTCTACTAATTCTGATAATTGCGTCCACCAACTCTTGGTTAATTCAGTTAGTCTGTGCCATTCAATCCAGTGCGCCTCATAGGCAAAACCAGCCATAAGAATAAGAATAACTACTATAACCACTGCGCTTGTTATCGCTTGCGTATTTTGATATACCTTAACGGCATCGGTGAGAGGCTTATCTGCTAGCGCTTTATAATCATCATCATCCAAAAATGCATAAAGTTTAGTACGCCAAGATTGTCTGGCCGTTTCAATGATCTTTAAGAATTTATTATTTGTTCTGATAGCAATCCAATATGAAGCGCCAATATAAATTGCTACGGTGAAATAAATAGCAGCAAAGCCAATGGAAACTCCTGTTGCTTTTACACTATCCATAGAAAGACGAATCGCCATTGTACCGATAGCAATTGCAACATCACGCCATACAGTGCTTAATAAATCCTTAGATTGTTGTAGAAGCTTTTGGACTTCATCGGCAAGGGTTTTTCTAAGGTCTGCCAAAGCTTTAAGTGTATCTTTGCTACTAGAGCGTAAATGTGCTTTATAGATAAGGCGAGCAGACTCAAGCGCGTCGGCGAGGCGTGAGTCGAGTCCGGCACAAAAAGAGACATCCAGATTCCACGCACGAGCCAATTCGGCTGACAGGAATGTATGCCTCACCTCCACGTCATCACCCTCTAAATAGACCCAGATTGCAGCCTCTTGGAGAGATTTGAACGGAATCTTATCTGCTGGGAAAGTACCGAATTCTAATCTGCGTGGCGGCTGCCCTGAGAGATTTATTTTTGAAATCTCACCATCTTTATAGAGTTCATTAGGCAGCGATTTTGCAATCATCTGGGCAGCAATTTCTTGCCAAATGGTGATAGCTTGGCAATCCTTAGGAGCTGATCCAGATAGTATCCAAGGCTCTATCTGAACAGGAGCCATTAAATCAGGTGACTGGCATCTGACTTGCCGTCTCGGTCCGGTGTCATTTTTGTGCTTTTGGTTCTGGGAAGCATTTGCAGTTGGAGCATTGGTCCAAGGTTCAATATTAAATGCCTTTGTTCCAAAACTGTTTTTTATAAAAGCTAATTTTACAGCTTTTGCAGAGAAAATCTCACGTTCATTACAAAGAAAAGAACGCCAACCTTCAGGGGTAAGAATATGAGGCACGGCATCAGGCGATTGGAATCTGAGGCTTATTCGATGCTTTTCACCTTCTCTGCCATTTTTTGGTTCTATAGGATCTTGAGATTCATCCTTACATTCCAATGTAAGCCAAGGACATTGAGCATCGAGAACGGATTGCCACGCTGACAGAGCAGCACATGACATCGTCCCTCCCATCCAAAGGTGGCCGAGATCTTCGCTGATATTGAAGTCAGTTGCACTCCGACTGGCTTCAATGGCCTCGTGGACCTTTCTCAAAATCGACATCGTCTGTAGTTATTTGTGTTGTGACAATCACAATTTCAATTCGACGACCATCACTGTGACGCCTTTGTTCCGGTTTATGTTCATCGTCATAAATAATCTGTGTTCCTTCTGCTGTTTCTAAACGGCGACGTTGAGGTTTCTGAATATTCCCTGGATCAATTTCAAATGCTTCTTCTGAAATTCCGTGTTCTTTGAGCTTTCGTGCTAAGGTCTTACGAAGTGGAGATTTTTCATCTACCGGTCCAAAGATAGCTGTAATCAGCGGTTCGTAATTCTCTGGATCAAAACAGTGTCCGCCTTGCCGCAGTGTCTCATAGATGCGATTAACTCCGCTCTTTTGGATATCAGGTGGCAATGAAGATCGATGATCCTTGAAGGTTTGCTTAAATGCCTCTACTAATTTTCCGCTCATATCTGCCGGTGAATTAACACGGCGAACTTGCAAAAATCCTTCAAAATAATCGGAAATATGAGTCGGTTTGCTTCGATCTCTAACAACGATTTTACCGCCTTGATCGTCAGCAAGACGAACTAAAGCAATTTTTTGCATGGCTTCTGCTTTGCGCACAAAGCTTTCGTGGAACCGTTGTAGTTTTGGTACTTGAGGCCCATCAGTATGGTCTAGTACATAACGAACAACATCTTCATTATCGTATTTTATAAGAGCATAGATAGTGTCTTTTTCACCTACTCCTAATTCAAAAACGAAGAATACACCTGTGCTTGTTGTTCCTGAATGTCGTGACTGAAAGTCACAAGCTAATTCCTGGGTTTGTTCGGTAAATACGCTTTTATCTTCAGCAATAGAGCGTAGTACGCGTTCTATATTTGATCTTTGCTTAAATTCGAATAAGTTACCACGTAAAGCGGATTTTACTCGCTCTAGAAAAAAATCAGTATGTTCTGGTGGATTAATCTCCTCAAGCAAAATTGGCTCTTCGAGCGACTTGCCCACTACATGAAAAATCATTCGTCTTATCGATAGCGATTCTTTCTCTTCATCCGTCAATAAATTCATTCTAACCCTTGTCTACTTGTAAAACGTCCGCCATTTACAGCCATTTTTCCCTAAAAAATGGCTGTTTAGTACACGAAGAGTATACATCGCTAGGGGTTAGATTGTCCTGGTTATCGTTTCTTCTTGACATCATCGTCATAAATGACGATGATAGTCCACATGAGATATTCAGGCGGAAAGGGAAAGTGTTTTCAACACTTAATAAATTTAATGCCCCCACATGGCACTTACATTGAATCGCACTTGGGTGGTGGAGCTGTGATGCGAAACAAAACTCCAGCTAAACAAAGCATTGGAATTGACAAAGATTCAAAGGTAATTGCTGAATGGAAAAAAAGCTACCCAAATTTGTGCCAGCTAATACATGCTGATGCTGCCGAGTATCTGAAACAATATAAATTTGATGGCAACGAGCTTATTTATGCTGACCCACCGTATGTATGTTCTACACGCAGGCGATCTCGGATATATGCATGTGAATATACGGATAACGATCATGAACAGCTCCTTCTAATCCTTCAAAAGTTACCTTCTATGGTGTTGATTTCAGGTTATGACAACGAGCTTTATAACGACACACTTGTAGGATGGCGAAAGGAAACTTTCTTAGCGAAAACATGGACAGATGTTAGGCAAGAGTGCGTATGGCTAAATTTTAAACCTCCGTATCGGCTACATGATGCTACATATCTTGGAGCGAACTTCAGAGAAAGACAAACCATTAAGAGGCGTCAACAACGGTTGCGGGAACGCATTCAGCAGATGAACCCGCTTGAGCGTAGTGAGTTAATTCGATGGTTAGAAGTCACATATGGCAGTAATTTATTGGAGGATGCGTAATGCAATCTGGCTTTGTTTGGAACGGCTCAACAATGGTTAGCATTGATCTCCCTTCGGAAGATGAAGAAGTCATACCCGATGTAAAATGGGGGGCAGTTTGTGCTTTTCCATCTCCCGCGTATTGGAAATATCAGGTGCTCGCACGTCGAATTCAAGGCACTCAAATTCATTATCAGTTAGGTAGAACATTGGCAGAAGAGATCGGTGCATGTCTACTGGGTGGACATGGAATTCCGGCTGCTATAGGTATTGCTACATTTGAACATTTAAAACAAAGAGGGGCTTTTGATTTAAGATCACCTGACGATGCCAAACTCTTTGAATGGCTGAGTGAACCGATTCAATATGGAAATAAAACTATTCGCTATCGATTTGCCAAACAAAAATCTAAATACTTAGCCGCTGCATTATCCAAGCTTGATAGTGAGACTATTCCAAACGACACGGGAAAAGCATTAAGAAGTTGGCTATTAAAAGTGCCGGGTATAGGCTATAAAACTGCATCGTGGATTACACGCAACTGGCTTGGTGCTGATGATGTAGCTATTCTCGATATACATCTTCTACGTGCAGGACGGCTTGGAGGATTTTTCGCACCAAAATTGACTGTCGAACGGCATTATCTTGAGCTTGAGGAACAGTTCATTGCGTTCAGTAACGGGCTAGGAGTTAGAGCTTCAGAATTGGATGCCGTTATTTGGTATGAAATGATGGCTTCACCATATTCTGTTCGCCAAGCCATGAAAAGCTTGGAAACAACTAAAGAAACGATTACCTCAAATATTCGACCTCGAACCAAGCAACGCTACACCAACACCTACGAAGGGGCACCGTCTAGTTAAGCTACTAGCCCATGGCTCTCCGGTAATACCAAGTGGGCAAAAGTTGAGATCCAGTGCCTCAGCAACCAATGCCATGTGTCCGATGATCACTCCAGCATCACGCCAAATAAGACTATTGCCAAACTTGTATTTCGCGTCGATTTTTCCAGGCTCTGCAATGAAGAGAAGAGCCGTGCCTTGCTGCGGATCAACCACCTCCGAAATAGCCTCCCATAATCCAGCTAACCTGTTATTAATTTCTCCTAAAGAAGAAAGCCCATGCTGATCCGGGTCATAGCGTACCCAAAAATCACTTTGATCATTCAACAACAAATGAGTTGGATGAATAGCACCTGGAGATGGTAAAGGACGTTGCGTGATTGGGAACCCTAAGCGATCACTTCCCTTTGCCATAGTTCGAGACGACAACCAAAGAAATTCCGCCAATTCCTTTCGATTCAAGCGACCGAATATGCGCCTAGTCCGACGCATTGAGACGATTTTTTCGAAAGTTGGGAGAACAAGTTCAGTAGGCGTGACTAGATACTCAACATCCTGCATTAGCCATTCATATGGTTGATATTGAACAGGACAATCAAGAGGAACAGGGTTACCTAGATCTATCCAAGTCATATCCTAGCTCTTCAAAGACCTTGTAATATTTATTGCAGCCTCGACAATCCCCACAAGCAACATTTGCTTTATGACAACTGTGAGCCCAAGCAAGATAACCGCTTGGAATGCCAGAAAAATATATTAATTCGCTTGTCGACATTTCAATAGCTGGTGCTTCAACAACCATGCCTCCCTCTTGATAAGCCATGAGATGCGAAATAGCTTCAATGAATTCTTTCTTTCCATCCTGGTGACTATCATCTGTCCGGACAGTGCCGATCCATAGAGTATCAACATTCAATTCAATAGCACGCATTGCTGTTATTGTAAGTAACAACTGATTACGATATGGCCACCAATCTGTAGTCGGCGCATAAAGATTAGCACCTCTACCAGCCATATCACCAGACCCGAGAGAACGACAATCGATCTCTATTACATAATGAGGGATATTTAACCGCTTACAAATTGCTGCTGAAGCGGCCTTTTCAGCATCTGCAGCGAGTTGTCCATAGTCTACAGTAAATGCGATATCAGGCCGTTTCCACCATGCCAAGGATAAAGAATCCATTCCACCAGAAAGCAATAATGCTGATTTCATATACTATTGTTCCGATGCAGCCCAAAGAGTTTTGTAGATTGCAGTTACATAATCAGTGCAAAGAATGCATCCAGAACCAAGCATCATTTTTTTGTCTTCGTCTGACTCATTTTCGGAGTAAAAGATAACTGGTTTTTCAATTGACCTAGCATAACCAACTTCATAAATTGTTCCCGCATCAAGACCATCACCAATTGCCAAAACAACGTCACATTCCTTGATGGCTTTTAAGTCTAATTCGACAACATCTTCTGCCGATCCATGCCCCACGTCATGATAAGGGGAAAAAACTTTTAATCCCATCTCTCTAAGGTTGGCTCTTGCCTGTTCAACAATCCACAGTTCAGCCAAAGTAAAAAATGGTCCGGCGAGATAAACCATGGGCTGATAACCAGCTAGAAATCTATCCGAAGACCTGATTGCAATCGGCGAAAACTCAGCTAGACGCTTAGGTGTTGGGAATCCTTTAGTTGCGCAATAGTAAGCTGTAGCTCTCGAAGCCAAGGTAGCCGCTTCAGTGGCCGAGAGACGCTCTTCCATCCAAAAATGGCCAAAAAATGCGACAAAGCTATCTCCTGATCCTATTTTCCAGATACTATCAGTCTTGAACGCTGGGACATGTGAAACAACACCCGAATCATAGACAAGAGCACCTTCAGCCCCCATTTTAATTATTACGACCTCCGCATTAGAGTGATTTGCAATTTCAAAGGCCATCTCTTTCGTAGATACCTTTGTTAAGCCAGTTATTGTGGATGCCTCGTAGCGATTAAGCACTAAGGAAAGATGCTTTGCATTAGAACCGTTGCTATGGAATGATTCTGGAGAATAGACATTTTGCGGGTCGTAGACAGCGAAATCAGCGTCGATAATGCCGCTGCCCTCAATCATTCCAAATCGAATTACCTTATCCTCGCAGACTCTTAATGGATCGTATTTTTTTGAAGATGCTTGAATATTCGGTGCAGAAAGTCCGTGTTGATAGTCAAAACTGACGCCTTTTTCTACATTCGTAATGTTCAAACAAAAGCCCTCAAAAGCCGCGCGACTCTGAAGAACTTCAAGATCTGACGATTCCAAATATGAGTGAAGTGTAGCCTGCCCCCCAATTGCCATAATTGCCGAAGCAGCTCTTCCTCCTGATCCAAAAACCTCCCGCCATAAAGGATGCATACAATATTCACGATACACCCCACCAACAATATGTAGCACTACTTAACTCCAGAGCTTTTAGGATTGAATTGGCTTTATGCGGATACGCACTTGTCCGTCGTTTTTGCTAACCACAGTTGCGCTATACCTTGTTCCCTGAGATATGCACTCCCTAAGTTTTTGTACCTGGGGTGCAGCAATACCTCCGGCAACCTCACCATTGTGCAAAACGACAACTACCGCCTGTAAATTTATCGTTTGTATCGCTACTTCCAGCAAGTCACCAACATTAATGATATCGATCACCTCTTCTTTGGGGGAGCTTAACTGGGTGTCAATAATCAAGGTGTCGCAAGTGTTAAACTGCTCAAATGTGCCACTGTAACCGCCTCCGCCTGAACCTGACATTTTTGCCTCTTGTGTGTTATTGTTTTTGTTTAAGATGAATATGCATTTATTATCATATATTTGTTTAGAAAGTAATTAAGCTTGAAATTCATGACATTGCCGTTATTCTCTCCAGATTAATTTATTTTTCGTTTATTTGGGTACGCAAGTAATATCGCTATATCATTAAATTTTTTTCTTCCGATGATTCTTCGATCTCACCACTTATCCATTTGTCCATTTCATTTGTTGCTGTAAAGATTTTTGTTATTAGCTGAATATGTTTAGGTGTTAATTTAGAAAAACGATGCTTAAGCGGTTTTCCATAGCATTTCATGAGCATGCTGCCCCCTTCCAGATTCACGGCAATATTCCTTATACATTGTAAAATGGCATAGCTTAAAAGATGCTCACCCATAGGTGTTTCATCAGGATGCCACAGTAGAAGTGATGCAGTATCAGCATGTCCGTATCGATGCATAAATTCGACTAAATATCTCATTCGTCCATTCAAATTTAGACTAACGACGAGAACAGGGCGACGTATACTTTTTTCATGATCCAAAAAAAGAAAAGCAGGGCGTTTACCAAAAAGAGTATCTGGCAAAATATTTACCAGTTTTCCTTTTATTAATCCAAGTTGATCTAATACAGGCAGATATTTGATATCTAATTGACCGGCGTAACTACCGTGAATCCTAGCCTTTTCCAGGTGGTCAATCGTATCATGAAGTTTACTCTGTTTAACATCCAATTCGTTGATAGGTACAGAACGCCCTCCGTCTGCCTCTTTCTGTTCCTGCTTAATCGCATTAGCTTCCTCCATCGCATTGAGAATAGTACTCACTAATCCTTCATGCTCAGCTGAAGATCCTTCAACTAGAGATCCATCCGCTAATAAAAGTTGTTTTTTACGTTTATTGTTTTTGGTCTTTTGGTCGAGTTTCTCAATTTTAGGTGAATATATTTTGTCCAACTCTGGAAAGCGGATCTCGAACTCAACATCATTTAATTCAACAGGATCAATTGAGTTATCCGCCGACGTGTCTTCCAAAGCGCTAATTTCTGCCCCTTCCACTAAAACATTTGGCCGTTGTTGCCGTTTGTCATCTGGAAGATCATCTCTCTCTTTATCTTTGGCAACTCTTCTCCCATCGTTATCACGACCATAATGAATCTCATTAAACGGGATGGTCCAATTTGTTGCACAAATTAATCTGGTGACAAAAATACGTTTGCGACCATTCGAAACAAACTGTTTGAAAATACATTTCAAACTCATCGCACCATGACAAGGAGGTAAAGCAATAAGCGCATGTTCGAACGCTCCTTGGTCTATGTTGCCACTAGCCCTTAAGAAAATATTTTTTGCTTCTTCAAATGCTCCTGGTGTGAAAAATAACCTTGCAATATGGCGCCGGTCACTATTTAACATCCATTGTCGTAACCAGACGGCTGCAACTTTTGAGTTCCCTTCCACCGTACCGGATCTGGCCGGATCAATAATGAAACGATCTGGATCGAGGATTTTGTCTGAAAGAATTGTATAAAGCATTCGACTAGAAGTGCAGTAGAAAAAGCGAAACACTTCAGTACAAGGAATGATGATTCCAAATGGATCGCCATTGTATTCAATAGCAACATAGTAGGCTTTCCCCACATCTGAATCATGTGAAGGGCTCCTGCCGCTCTTATATGGAATTATATAGTTATTGGTTTCGTGAAACTGAGCATAGCGATCGATAAGCCTAAGCTTCGATTCACTAATATCAACATCAAGAGTAGTTATTTCTTCAGATGGAAGAGGAAGACATGGATTTTTAGCGATCCGAGAGCTACTAATTATCGTGTTCAGAGGGAGCCGCATTAATTCGGCAGCGGGAACCCTTATAGCGATAGCAGAACCTTGAGTTTCAAAATCATCTGGTGTAATCGGATTACTCTGATTAATCAGCCTTCTAAAATAGATTACGAGTCTGGGTGTTTTCTCCGGAGCGACTGCGGTAATGAGTTTGCCGTGATGGACAACTTTCCAAAGTCCCTCTAGCTGGCTTAGAGAGCGATGCTTTAGAGATTCGTCCACTAATGGTCGCAAATTCCGTGAACTCATTCGCAGTTACCGTGAGCCAGTCGCATTCATTTTGATATTTCACACTTGGGCAGATCGGCAGGGGCCAGATTGATCGTGATGCGCTGGGCCGGAAACTCAAAGCGCGAGTTCAGGATAGCGCCGCGCACGCGGTCCTTGCTTTCCTTGACGGCGGCCTCCGGCAAACCAACGATGGATAGTGCCGGCAGGCCGTTGGCCACGTGTACTTCGACCGTGACCAAGGGCGCATTGATGCCGGCGCGGCCCCGGCTGTAGATGACGGCTAAGGCCATGGGTTGAAGTTTATTTCAGGAGGGCGACTAAAGTCGCGCCCACAGCACTGTGATATTTTACAGGTCGGCTTTGTCAAGAATTTGTGCCTCCATGGCCGCGACGCGTTTTTCCAGGTCTTCAAGCTTGGAGCGGGTTTTGGCTAAAACCGCTTTCTGCACTTCAAACTCTTCACGCGTGACCAGGTCCAGTTTGCCTAAGGCACCCTGCAAAATGGCGTGAAAGCTTTTTTCCAGGTCTTCTTTCAGATTGCTCAGACCCGGAGGGAGGGCGCCGGCCAGGCGGTTGGCAAGATCATCGAGGGCTTTGGGATCAAACATAGGATATCTCTCTCTTTACTTAAAGGTAAAAGGCGGCTAACTATGCCGGCCTGTTGTGATTAATCGTTCTCTGTTTCCACCGGCCTGTCAGCGGCTGGCTTATGTTCCCGGCATATTTTTTCGGTGTCCAGACGGCTTAACGGCACCTGGGCCAGATCGCACTGGTAATGATTGTCGATCTCGTCGAAATGGCTGCAGGAGTTGCAGACGCCAAATGTCCGGACATTGTTGGTTATCTGTAACGTCCGCAGCATGGAATTCAAGGCATCGCCGAGGGTCGTGTATTGTTTGATCGCCAGGGCGTTCTCGGCCTGCGCGAACACATCGAGCGCTTCCAGTTCGTCCAGCAGGCGCACGCCGGATTTGGACAGGGAAAGATGCACGACGCGCCCGTCTTCGGAGTCGTTGCTGCGCTCGATATAGCCTTTGCGCTCAAGGACCTGTATCGTCTGCGAAACAGTGCCCTTGGTCAGGCCCAGATAGTCGGTCACGGCCGCGGGCGTGTCGCTGCACCAGTTGCAGCGGGACAGATAGTCCAGCACCTGGATGTGGATCGGCTGCAAGCCCACTGCGGCATACTTTTTCCGTTCTTCCGAACGCACCAGGATGCTGATGCGTTCGATCAATTTAAAGGTGTTTTTTAATTCCTGCATTCAACTGACTACTTCAAACCAAGGGCTTTCTTGAAAAACTCAGGCTGGGCCAGTGAAGCCTTATGGATGTCGACATTGTAGTAAGTCGTGTCAAAGTTTTTGTTGGCGGAGTCCAGTTCCCTGAATTTTGCCAGGCTGGCTTTGCTGGCGATCGTGGCGCTCCACCAGCCGGACGGATAGATGGCTTGCGGGAAGAACAGCGTTTGCAGGTGTTCGAAACCGGCCGAACTCATGGCATCGCGCATCTCGCCGATCAGTTTCATGTGATACAGCGGCGATTCGCTTTGCTGCACGACCATGCCGTGCTCGGACAGGCAGTTGAAGCAGTCGCGGTAGAATGCCTTGCTGAACAGGCCTTCGGCCGGGCCGGCCGGATCGGTGCTGTCGACGATGATAATGTCCACAGAATTAGGCTCGGCTTCTTTCACCCATTTGATGCCGTCGATGAATTTCAGATCGGCGCGCGGATCGTTATTGGATTCGCACAATTCGGGGAAGTAGATTTCGGCCAGCCGCGTGACGCGCTCGTCGATGTCGATCTGTACGGCCTGTTCGACGGACTGGTGCTTCAAGATTTCCCTCAAGGTGCCGCAGTCGCCGCCGCCGATGATCCAGACGCGTTTCGGATCGGGGTGCGTGAATAAGACCGGATGACTCATCATCTCATGATAGAGGAAGTTATCGCGCGTTGATACCATCGTGCAGCCGTCGATGACCATCAAATTGCCGAAATCCTCGGTTTCATAAATTTCAATAAATTGATATTCCGATTGCTCCTCGTGCAACTTTTGTTTAAATTTTAACGAAAAGGCGGATTCTGCACCTGGAGCTTGCTCGGTAAACCACTGAGACGGATTCATTATCTGTGTTCCTAAAAACGAATAAACAAATCAATATTATATTAGAATTCTGTCGTATTTAGGCGGAATGGAGTGAAAAAGTTGTATTTAAGTGATTCAAAGACGTGGACTCTCGAGGATTCGGCGCAGACCTACGGCATACAAAACTGGGGCGACGGTTACTTTGCGATTAATGCCGAAGGGCATGTCTGCGTAAGGCCGAGCTCCGATAAAGCCGTCGAAATCGATCTGTATGAAATCGCCGGTTCGCTCAAGGACAAGAATCTGTCCCTGCCGGTCCTGGTGCGCTTTACCGACATCCTCAAAGACCGCGTCCGGCGCCTGCAGGCCGCCTTCGAGAAAGCCTGTGTCAACAATGATTACCAGGGCCGCTACACGCCCGTCTACCCGATCAAGGTCAACCAGCAGCGCAAAGTCGTCGAGGGCATTCTGGCTTCCGATAATGTTGGGCTGGAAGCGGGCAGCAAGCCGGAGCTGCTGGCCATCATGGCGCTATCGACGCAATCCGTGGTGATCTGCAACGGCTACAAGGATCGGGCTTATATCCGTCTGGCGCTGATCGGCCTGAAAATGGGGCTGAACCTGTTTCTGGTTATTGAAAAACCTTCCGAACTGGAATTGATTATCGAGGAAGCCGCGCGGTTGAACGTCAGGCCGCAACTGGGTGTGCGGATCCGGCTGGCCAGCATCAGCGCCGGCAAATGGCAGAATAGCGGTGGCGAGAAATCCAAATTCGGCTTTCATGCCAATGAAGTGCTGGGATTGATCGAGCGCCTCAAACAAGCGGAACTGCTCGATACCCTCAAGCTCATGCATTTTCACATGGGCTCGCAGATCGCCAACATCCACGACATCAAGGTCGCGCTGAAAGAAGCCGGGCAATTCTACGTCGAACTGCACCGCCAGGGCGCTCCCGTAAAAATCATCGATGCCGGCGGCGGCCTCGGCGTCGATTACGACGGCAGCCGGTCGCGGCGTGAGTCATCGATCAATTACAGCATGGATGAATATGCGCAGAACATCGTACGCAGCTTCGCCGAAATCTGCGCCGAGAAGCAGGTGCCGCAGCCCGACATCATCACCGAATCAGGCCGCGCGATCACGGCCCATCATGCCGTCCTGATCACTAACGTGACCGATATCGAATCGGTCTATACCAATGACTCGGCCAAACAGCCTCTGGCCAACGGGCAGAACATCGTCGAGCGTTACCATGACGCGCAATTCGCGCTGTCGGAAGCCCGCGCGCAGTTCAATCAGGACAAGCTGAGCATCGTAGAATTGGCCCAGGCCGAGAACGACTATGCGGTCATCTGCCAGCAGATCAAAAACAGCCTGAATCCGCGGAGCCAGAGCGAAGCCACGATATTGCAGGAGTTGAGCGAGAAGCTGGCCGACAAGGTGTTCTGCAACTTCTCGCTGTTCCAGTCCATGCCCGACATCTGGGGCATCGAGCAGATCTTTCCGATCATGCCCATACACCGGCTGGACGAGCGGCCTTCGCGGCGCGCCGTGCTCCAGGATTTGACCTGCGATTCGGACGGCCGCATCGACCAGTATATCGACGGCCAGAACATCGAAACGACGCTGGCGCTGCATGAAATCGACAGCAGGGAACCGTACCTGATCGGCTTTTTCATGCTGGGCGCTTATCAGGAAATTCTCGGCGACATGCACAACCTGTTCGGCGATACGCACTCGATCAATATCGAGCTCGACGACAGCGGGTATCATTTTTACGATCTGCTTGAAGGCGAGCATGTCGGCGATCTGCTGGATTACGTTCATATCTGTCCCGAGGAACTGAAAGCCGCCTATCGTGAAAAGCTGGCCAGGAGCCCTGTCAGCGAACAGGAGCGGCGGGACTACGAAAAAGAGCTGGTAGCGGGCCTGACGGCCTATACCTATCTGGAGCGCTAACTGAACGTAGGGTACGCATCGCGTACCTTATCTCTAACATTTCAGAGCTGTCTGAGCCAAGCAGCTACATTTAATCAATGCAAACGTTTAGGGCGCGGCAACAGCCACGCCCGGCAGTAGGGTACGCACCGCGTACCTTCCCTGGATTTGATGCACTAACAACGTTTTGAAAATGGTACGCGATGCGTACAACTGGAGCGGTAACATGAAAGCAGGCATGATCGGACTCGGCGCGATGGGCGCCGGCATGGCCGGAAATCTCGCCAAGGCGGGCTATCTGGCGGCCGTTTACAATCGCACGGCGGCAACGGCGCAAAGTCTGGCCGAAGACCTGGGCGTAACCGCTTATGCAACGCCCCAGGCGCTGGCGGCTGAAGTCGATGCCGTGCTGATCTGCGTTTCCGCCGATCAGGATGTGCTGGATGTCGTCAATGCCGTCGCTGCCACCATCAAGCCCGGATCGGTCGTCGTCGACATGTCCACGGTCAGCAGCGAGACGGCCAGGAAAGCCGCCGCGATACTGGCCGAAAAACAGGCCGCCTTCCTCGATGCGCCGGTATCGGGCGGCGTCGAAGGCGCCAACAAGGGCACGCTGGCCATGATGATAGGCGGCGACGCCGATGCCCTGGAAAAAGTCCGTCCGGTGCTGGCGGCCATGGCGAGCCGCATCATGCACATGGGCCCGACCGGCTCGGGTCAGAATACGAAAGCCGTCAATCAGATCATGGCCGCCGGCATCAATCAGGCCGTGACCGAGGCGCTGGCCTTCGGGCAGGCGCAGGGCCTGCCGATGGACAAAGTTATCGAAGTCATCTCCGGCGGCGCGGCTGGCAATTGGTTTCTTCAGCATCGCGGCCCGACCATGACGCGCGGCACTTTCGCGCCGGGCTTCAAGCTGGCGCTGCATCACAAGGATCTGAAAATCTGCCAGGCCATGGCCCGGCAGATCGGCGCATCGACTACGATGATCGACATGACGCTGGCCGACTACGAGCAATTGATGGCGGCGGGGCTTGGGGATGAGGATATTTCGGCGCTGTACCGGCTGAAAAACAAGTCTTGAGTAGGGTACGCATTGCGTACCATTCTGAATTTTTTCGGTGAACCAAACCTCAGAAGGTACGCGGTGCGTACCCTACGAAATCGGCCGGATCAGTCAGTTCCGCAGCAGCGTTTGAATTTCTTGCCGCTGCCGCAGGGGCATGGCGCATTCTTGCCCTGGTTGGTCTGCAGCCCGACCTTGCCTATCGATTTCACGATGCCGTCGAGGTAAAACCAGCGGCCGTCGTTCCGGACAAAGCGGCTGGCTTCGTTCATCACATGCTCCTCGCCATCCTGCAGAAAATAGGCCTTAAATTCCACGATCCCCTTGCTGTCCTTAAGACCGCCTTTTTTAGTGCCGACGATCTCCAGTCTTTGCCATTCGGCTTTTTCCCTGGAAAAGTCGACCGCCGCCGGCCGTGTGTTCGCATCCCAGGTCGCCAGCAAATAAGCTTCATCCTGTCGAGCGTAAGCGGTAAAACGCGAACGCATCAGCGCTTCGGCGGTGGGCGCGGTTTTTTCACCGCGGTGATACTGGCCGCAGCATTCAGCATAATCGAGGCCGGAGCCGCAAAGACAATGTTGTTGATCAGTCATGTCAAGTCAATCGATATAGAAAAGAATTATTTACCCCAGCAATTTGCAACAGAGTCGGTGCCTGACACAGTTTTGACGTCGGCTTGATTGATGCCGAGAACGTTGCATTTTGCATCGGTGAATGTAGGCGTGGCCGCAGCGGTATAGCCATTGGCATCGGCGGCGGTGATGCTGATCGTATATTTGCCGTCGGGCGAAGAAGTGCCAAGGTTTAATCCGGCATTGGTCAAATCGGTCGTGTAAGCTGCATGATTGGCCCGCCATTTCTCTTCGGCCAATTGCACTTGCAACAATCCCGCCTTCCCGTCTGAGCGCTTGGCGCGTGTCACGTATTCGGTATAGGAAGGATAAGCAATTGCCGCAAGAATACCGATAATAGCCACCACTATCATTAATTCTATCAGAGTAAATCCGTTAAATCGTTTAAACGTCTTCATTGATTCTCCTTTTAAATTTTTGTTTCATTAAGAATAGCATAACCGGCCATATTTGCCCTCGTCATGAAGGCCAGCCGATTAGCGTTCCAATTCAGCCGATAAGCGGCGTCCGGCGCACCTTTCAAAAACCGATACCCATCTATACTTACCACAAACAAAAAAAGGGGATCAGATATGAAAAAATTAGGGAGTTCAGGCTTCTCGCTGATTGAACTGATGATAGTTATTGCCATCATGGGCATTATTGCGGCGCTGGCTGTGCCTTCATACCGAGACATGCTTGCACGGAACCGGCTGAAACAAGCGGCTGAAGGGTTGAAATCCGACTTGCAATGGATGCGCGCCGAATCCATAAAGCAAAGCTGCAATCTCCGGGCTTCTTTTACCGAAGGCGCCAACTGGTCTTACCAGATCTACATACCGCCTGCTGCTGCCGGCAGCGCATGCGCTCTTCAGCATGCCAGCCATGGGTGCCCCGCCGCAGCCACTGCCAATTGCAATTTAAAAACCGTAAGCAGCGCACAGTATGCCGGAACCAAAATGGATGATCCTGATTTCTTTAGCGCTCCTGAAACCGTAGCGGAATTCGATTTTCGACGCGGTGAAGCGAGAAGAGGCAATAACAGCTTAAGCCATGGAAGTGTGGAAATGATTTCAGCCAATTATGAAGTAAAGGTGGTCGTAGCGTCCGTTGGACGCGTAAGAGTCTGTAATGAAAAAGGTTCGACCGGATACCCGAATTGCTGATCAGGAGAAAGCCAACATGAAAAAACAATCCGGTTTCACGCTCATCGAGATAATGATTGCCTTGTTGCTGGGGTTGATCATTGTGGGGGCAACCATCGCCATTTACATCGCCACGGTCAGAAGCAGTACCGATACTGTCAGGTCGGTGCGCCTGAATCATGATCTGGAATCGGTTATGACGATCATGGTCAACGACATCAAGCGGGCAGGCTACTGGCGCGGCGCGGTAATCAACAACTGGCATATAGCGTATGTGGCCAATGGCGGCGCTCCCGTCAATGATCCCAACCCCTTTACCGCCGCTGCAACCCGATTAAACATAATCGGCGGCAATTGCATTTTATATAGTTACGATGCAAACAATAATGGCGCGGTCGATGCCAGCGAATTTTATGGATTCAGATTCACCAACAATTCCATTCAAATGCGTTCGGGGGGCGCTAACACTACCGATTGCGCCAATCCCGATGACAATTGGGATGGATTTATAGAAGGCAATCAACTGAATATCACTGATCTTCAATTCAGTTTCGTGGCACTGGCGGCGCAGGCGGCCGTCGCTAATGTTCACCCCGCTTTGCCGGTTCTGGCCGGTACTTCCCGTTGCTTGAACATTACCACGGCAGCTGCACCCAATACCGGCGTAACCTGCACCGCAGCCAATGCAGGCGATTACATTTCCGTAAAACGCGTGGTTGATATTCATTTAACGGGCGCGCTGGATGCTGATCCGACTGTTACCAAGACCCTGAGCAGTACGGTTAAAGTCAGAAACGACCATATTTTCAGACAGCCATAGAAAATCAAGGGAACCTTCATGAAAACGATAACGCACAGATTCAAGAACCAGCAAGGCGCCGCAAGTTTGTTAACGGCCCTCGTGTTGTTGATCAGTATCACCCTTGTCATTTTGCTCACTTCCAAAGAAGTGCTCGTAGAAACCAAAGTCACCGCCGACAATTACCGCACCAGCCAGGCGACGGCGGCGGCCAGTGCGGCCATGAGCCAGGCAGAGGCTTATTTTATGGCCGGCGGGCTGGACCAGCGATTTAACGCTACAGGGGCTGCCGGAGCTGATGAATTGGTCGATTACACCAGCGCTTCGCCACTTTCTTTCAATCTGACCGTCGGCGGACAAACCACCACCGCACAGTTTTATTTTGACAACAGCGATGACAATGCCTGCGATTGCCAGGCCGATCTTTCCAGAAATCTAGACAGTGATGGGGATGGAGACTGCTTTGGAACGTTAGGAAAAAACATGACTCGCGCCCTGGTGACCGCCAAAGGCTGGAGCGACGATGGCACCGCCGTTCGCACGGTAACACAATGCATGGGCACTTTTGATATTTTTGATAACGGCGACGGCCCCAAACAGCCGTTCGTCAGCAAGGCTTCGGTCGGCGTATTCGGTAACGCGACGATTATTAATCGCTACACCAACAGCAGTATCTGGACAGGAGGACCCAATGATATCAGCGGCGCGGCTTTTGCCACTTATTTAAGGCCGTCAAACACAGAAACCAGCGATTACACCAAGGCCGAGTTAAACAGTGATTGCGAGGTTTCGCCGTGCGGCGACCCCGAAAACCCCGGTCCGAACACGCAAATGGTATCCAACAAGGATGCCGGCGCAGGCATCGATATCATTACCGACGACGCGACCTTATCCAGTAAAACCGCAGATCAATTTTTTGATATGTTCTTTGCGCTGACCAGAGCCCAACTCATGAAAGCGGCTGAAAACGTTAATCAAAAACTACCCAATGCGGCGGGAATAACAAACCCCAATGGCATGACCGGGATTATCTGGATAGACGGAAATCTCACGCTTAATGCCGGCAATACAGTCGGAACCCCTACCAATCCTTCGATCCTAGTCGTCGATGGCGATTTAACTTTAAACGGGGGCGCGGCTGTTTATGGCGTGATTTATATAACAGGAGGAATACAGATAGCCGGCGGCGCGCTTGTAAAAGGTTCCGTGATAGGCGAGAGCAACTCATCCAGCGGCGGTGGCGGTACTTTGAAGCTGGTTTATGTGCCGATAGTGGGAGACGACCAGGCGCCGCCGTTTATAGTGGGTACCGGCATGATTGTTCCGGGTTCATGGAAAGATTGGTAATCAATAAATTAAACAGGATACAGCAATGAAATCAATTAACCCGATAAAAAACAGCACCGGTATCGGCCTGATAGAAGTATTGATTACCACCGTGGTCGTTGCCGTGGGCCTGCTGGCGATCGCGTCCCTGCAAGGCGATTTGATGAATGGCAGCGGTTTGAATAAAACCCGCGCGGAAGCCAAAGCGCTCTGCGACACCAAGATCGAGGAACTCAGAGACCGAATCGAAAAAACAGGCGCATCGGGCTATGATGCGATTGCATCTTCGGCCGCAAACGAGACTATTACAGGCACGAACGAAACCTTCAGCAGAGGCTGGGTCGTGCAGGATTTGACCGGCCCTGCACGGAAACAGATCAGCGCAACCTGCGGCTGGCCCAAGGGACAGGTGGTCGTGCAAAGCGTCGTGGTGTTTGAAGATGTGTGGGCATCAGGGGTTGGCGCTCAAGGGCAGAACAGCGGCGTTGATACTGACGATCCCAGCACGAATGCCAACTCTTCAGAAGAAATTGACCCGGAAATCATCGATCTTCCTCAAGCGCAAACACCAAACAGCATTTATGACTACAATGGCAAAAAATATCTGGTTGGCGCCAGCGGTACGAAAGCCGCCCGGGTATATAGCTGTGGTATTTTAACGCCTTTTGAACACGACTTATATACTCGCCGTGTCGATAGAGACGGCACGGTCGGTGACGAAGCGATTGAACTGTTTGAGAAATCTACAGTGGCTACCAGTTACTGCATTCCGAAAATCCGTTTCAATGGCGGCGTTATCATTCCGATCAGAGGCATTGTTCATTCAGCGGCAACGGATGCCAATAATAGTGCCACACTGCTGGATGTCAATTTATTTACTTTCAATGCGACGGAAAGCGGTACCTATTGCGTTTTTGATCCGATAGACGGAGCTAAAAGCGCGCCTTACGTCTGTTACGTTGGCGGCAACTGTAAGTTTGGCCCAGCCGGCACCGCAGTAAATGGCACAGTGCCTGTTACGGAATGTCCTAATCCTACTTTTAGTGCAGCCAAGGTTGGCCCCGGCGGCTGGCGCGGCAAAGTGGGATTGCTGGGCGTTGCTCCCAACGGCAAAAATGTCTGTTTTGCAGAAGAGCTGGCAGGGACCGCTACAACACTCGATACGGCAAGAAATTACTATACGCGCAATAATGGCCTTAATGAGGGCATAAACAAGCCGTACAGTTGTCATGACTTTTTAATCGTCAATGGCCAGCAAAACGCAAAAGGCATGCACAATGAGTGCACTGCACAGGCAACTGCTATTGGTGGATTTAAGCTGGCATCCAAAAATATTCAGCGCGATATTACGGATAACAATGTCTTTGATCCTGCTAATGATACCAGTTATTGCGTAGGCAGTACTGCCACGAGCTATACGGTGGCCGGCACGGTAGAGAATGCCAACAGCGCGCCGACTGTCACTGTGCTCGGTGGTAATTGCACGGCCACAACGACTACCTACACCTGCTACGTTACCACGGCTGAGACATCGCTCACCGTCAGTGGCAGCTATAATGGCGAAACGCAGAATTGCAGCTTCTCGCTGGATACGGCAAGCGGCTGTACCTTATCGTTTACACCTTCGAACAACCCGACTTATACCGTTACGGGAATTATTATGGGTGCAGCGGCAGGTTCAGTTTCAATCTCGCTTGATCCGTCAGGCATTCAGTGCCCTACAACGCCTAATGGCGACGGCAATTACACTTATAACTGTACTGTGACTGCAGCAGATCCCACTACTGCCACGCTGACAGCGACGACGTCAGTAATAAGCGCAGCGGTAGAGCCTGCCACGCAAGCAGTGACCCTGACGGGGGCGTCAGGTACGACGATCACAGTTCCGGGGCCTTTTGTTGCGAATGACGTCCCGACCTATACCATCAGCGGATCTATAAGTATTGAGGATAAAGTTGATAATTTAACAACGGTCACGGTAGCGGTCGATACCAACATGGGAGCTTGCACTCTGACCGGAGGACACAGTGCGGGCATGGCTCCAACCTATAGCTGCATTGTTCCCGGCGGCGATAACCATCTCACCGTTGCCATCAGCCCTACCTGCTCAGCGGGCAATGGAAGCAAGAAACACCAACTGTCCGATGGCTCAACTACATCGCTAAATGGAAGTTTATTCATTGATCTGGGCAGTGTGAGCGGAAACGTAACTAGAAACATTACAATCACAAAATCAAACACTAATTGTTAACCCCTCAGGCGGGACGGGATTTGCAATCCCGTCCTGTTCGTTTCTGTGATGTTTGAGTTAAGTGGAGCCGTTAATCAACGCCTGACGTTTCGGAAGGGTTCGCCGGGCTGGCTAACTATTCTGTAAGGCTGGAGAGCGATTCGGGTCGAATACTCTCAAGGGGCACAAGTGAATTCGACCCTGCAGGAATTTTTGAGACTTTTGGAAAACCGGAACACGCTATCCTTAACGTATTCCGGTAAGAAGGAAGGAAGACGCATCCTGGCGTCTGGAGCTTGCCTAACGCGCCACGCTGAGCGAGTGTGTGGTGATCGTGGTGGATTTTGCGTTGGAAGCCTGGAGCATTGTTCTGGAAGTTCTGATTTTACCCCCTGGGTTCGCCAAATAAATTCCGGGCGAAAGCGCAAGCATGCGATTGGCGGATAAGCTCGGACAGCATTTAATTGTTGGGCTTCAGGCCGGCGACCCGGGAGTCGATTCCACCAACGACGCCGCTATTGCTGTCTGATGCCGGCGTTTTGACGCCGGTTTGCTCGGTAAAGCTGAAGGTCTCGGGTTTTGTGTCTTCTGGTGCGGTATGGGCGTCATGGATGCTTAACGCCACGATCAGGCTCAGTAAATAAGCGAAAAAATAATAGTAGCGCTGCATAAATACTCTCGTGACAGATGGAAAGTCGGCCAAAGCCGGATTGTTGTTGTCGTTGGCGGGCGTCGCAGTTAGCCCGAGATCGGGCAATTGCCGGCCTGCTGCTTCCAAACACAGTCACTGATAAACATGGCAATTAATATGCCAATACATAGTCTTTTGAATTGCTTGATTTTTTGTTGCCGGTTCCGGGCTTAATCAATAAAACTGTGTTATATGGCGCAATCAATATGGCATATGACTCAATGCGTTAAGCTGGCTATATAACTGATGCTGCGCAGTAACACTAAAACAGCACAGAGATCGATTTGTGCGTAATATCAATTAGACAGGACTCACTCGGCCTGTTAGCCGGGTAGGCAGGATTGATAAACCCTGCATTCGGAGCCGCTTATGCCGGGTTTCCGCTAAAGCCCCAACCCAGTCTACACAGATCCAAGATGGCCTGCACAGCTTGAATCATGGCCTGATCTGCCCATCGACAATGCGGATTTTCCGGCGTGCTCGGTCGCCTATATGCTGGTCATGCGTGATGATCATCAGCGTCACGCCTTGCCGGTTCAGGCTTTCCAGTAGTTCGATGATTTCACTGCCGGATTTGCTGTCCAGGTTGCCGGTGGGCTCGTCGGCCAGCAGGATTTCAGGACGCATGATCATGGCGCGGGCGATGGCGATGCGCTGGAGCTGTCCGCCCGAGAGTTGGTCCGGCCGGTGGTCGGCCCTGTTTTGAAGATTGACGTCGGCCAGCGCCTCGGCTACGCGCCGTTTGCGTTCTTTTGCAGGAACGCCGGCCAGGATCATCGGCATTTCGACATTCTCGGCGGCCGTCAGGCGCGGGATCAGGTGGAAAAACTGGAACACGAAGCCGATGTTCTCGCGCCGGACCTTGGCCAGCTCGTCGTCGCTGAGCTGGGTCACGTCGCGGCCGTTCAGGCGGTAGCGGCCCGATGACGGCTGATCGAGCAGCGCGATGACGTTCAGCAGCGTCGACTTGCCGGAGCCCGACGGGCCCATGACCGACACGTATTCCCCCTTGTCGATGGTGAGATTGATGTCGTTGAGGGCGTGGACGGTCTGCTCGCCGACCTGAAAGTAGCGCTGGATGTTTTCCAGCTCGATCATGGCTGTTCGCGCACATGCGCGCCGGCCTTGACGCCCTCCTGGCCTACCGACAGCACGACTTTGTCTCCGGCCTTGAGACCCGACAGCACTTCGACATAGTTCCAGTTGGACAGGCCGGGCTCGAAGGTCCGTTCTTCGAGCACGCCGTCATCCCTTACGACCAGGACGCGGTTTCCGTCCAGCACCGCTTCGGCGGGGACCCGGAGCGCCTGGCGCTTGTCGGACAGCAGCACTTCGATATCGGCGCTGTAGCCGGGCAGCAGATCGTTAAGGTCCTTCGGGTCGGTCAGCTTCACTTCGACTTCGACCGTGCGCGCCTGCTTTTCCTTCTCCTGTACATACGGCGCGATGCGGCTGACGGTGCCCGAGCAGCGCTTCTCGCTGCCGAAGGCATCGAGCGATACGCAGGCTTTCATGCCGGTTTTGATTTTCGGCGCATCGACTTCATCGATCGGCGCCGAGACATAAAGACAGCTGACGTCGAGCAGATCGATGGCCGGCAGGGTCGGAATGCCGGGCGGCGAAGGCGTGACGTATTCGCCCAGTTCGACATTGATTTCGGCGACGGTGCCGTCAAAAGGCGCCAGCACGAGCGTGCGGTCAATGGAGGCGCGTGTGAAATCGAGATTGGCCCGGCTGACGGTGATGGCTTCATGGGCAGCGGCACAGGCGGAGTGCTTGGCTTTGGCTTCAGTGGACTTGATATCGACCTGCTCTTCGGACACAAACTGATTTTTTTGCTGCAGACGGATCAAACGATCGGCCTCGCGCTGGGCGCTGGCTGCCATCAGGCAGGTCTGCTTGGCCGTCGCCTGGTTCTCCTTGATCTGGGCTTCCTGCAATTTCACTTGCTCTTTCAGATCCTTGTTCCAGACTTCCATCAGCAATTGGCCTTGTTTGACTTTATCGCCTTCCTTGACATGCAGTTCCGCAACCTGGCCGCCGGTTGCAGGCGCCAGATAGGCGCGCCGGCAGGCCTTGATCGTGCCGACGCGGGTATTGGAAACGGTGGCGCTGACTTCGCCCCGCTCGACTATCGCCGTTTTGACCGTGACGGGTTCGGTCTTCCGCAGGGCAAAATAAGCACCGCCAATGGCGATGGCGATCAGGATGAAAATGAGGGTTTTCTTATTCATTAACCAAATAATATGCAGTAAAAATGTAGGGGCGAATTCATTCGCTATGGGCGAATGAATTCGCCCCTACAAGTTTCGCCCCGCAAGAGTATAGCCGTATTCATTGTTTTAAGCCGCTCTCCAGATTGCGCCGCAAGGTGTCGAGAAAGTCCTCGGTGTTCAGATAATGCGATTCATTAAGCTGATCGCCATGAATGCACAGCGCCAAATCCTTGGTCATATGCCCCGACTCGACCGTTTCCACGCAGACCTTTTCCAGCGTCCGGCAAAAATCGACCAGGGCCTGGTTGCCGTCGAGCTTGCCCCGGAACGCCAGGCCGCGCGTCCAGGCGTAAATCGACGCGATGGGATTGGTCGAGGTCGGCAGCCCCTGCTGGTGCAGGCGATAATGGCGCGTGACGGTGCCGTGCGCAGCTTCGGCTTCCATGGTTTTGCCGTCCGGCGTGACCAGCGTCGAGGTCATCAGGCCCAGGGAGCCGAAGCCCTGGGCCACGGTGTCGGACTGCACGTCGCCATCGTAATTCTTGCAGGCCCAGACGAAAGCGCCGCTCCACTTCAAGGCCGAGGCGACCATGTCGTCGATTAGTTTATGCTCATAGGTGATGCCTTGCGCGGCGAAGCGGTCCCGGTATTCGGCCTTGTAGATGGCCTCGAAAATATCCTTGAAGCGGCCGTCGTATTTTTTCAGGATCGTGTTCTTGGTCGACAGGTAAAGCGGCCAGCCGCGGTCGAGCGCGACGTTGAAGCAGCTGCGCGCGAAGCCGGCGATCGACTCGTCGGTATTGAACATGGCCAGCGCCACGCCGTCCCCTTCAAAATGGTAAACGTCATGCGCCTGCCCGGGGCTGCCGTCATCGGGCGTGAAGGTGATGGTCAATTTGCCGGGGCCGTGCGTGACGAAGTCGGTGGCGCGGTACTGGTCGCCGAAGGCATGGCGGCCGATGCAGATGGGCTGCGTCCAGTTCGGCACCAGGCGCGGCACGTTTTTGCAGATGATCGGCTCACGGAAAACGGTGCCGTCCAGGATGTTGCGGATCGTGCCGTTCGGCGACTTGTACATTTTCTTGAGGCCGAATTCCTTGACGCGCGCTTCGTCGGGCGTGATGGTCGCGCACTTGACGCCGACGCCGTGCTTCTTGATCGCCTGCGCGGCCTCGATCGTGACCTGGTCATCGGTCTTGTCGCGGTTCTCGATGCTGAGATCGTAATACTCGATCGGCACCTCCAGATACGGCAAAATCAGCTGCTCTTTGATGAAATGCCAGATGATGCGCGTCATTTCATCGCCGTCCAGTTCTACTATCGCATGGTCTACGGTGATTTTTTTCATCGGACTGTCCTCGCGCAGGGAAGTAATGGCCTGATCAATATAATCGATTCCTGGAGATCTGTATCTATAAGATTATTGCCGTGCAAAAATGTTAAAATCTGAACTTTCCGCTTTCATTATCCTGTCTTTTACTGACCGATGACTTATACCGAAGAATTTTTCGCCAGGGCCAAAGAGCTGATCGACGCCGGACGCTTTATCGACAACAAGGGCTGGGTGCCGGCCACCAGCGGCAACTTTTCCGCGTGCCTGTCCGACGGCACGATCGCTGTGACGGTTTCCGGCAAGCACAAGGGCCATTTGCAGCTCGATGACATCATGCTGGTCGACGCCGAAGGCCAGGCGCTGGACGGCAAGAAACCGTCGGCCGAAACCCTGCTGCATACTTCCATATACCGGCGCTTTCCCGAAATCCGGGCCGTGTTGCATCCGCATTCGGTCAACGCAACGCTGGCATCGCGCATTTTCGGCCAGGAAATCGTGCTGGAAGATTATGAGCTGCTGAAAGCTTTCAGCGGCATCGATACGCATGAGACCCGGATGGTGATCCCGGTGTTCGCCAATGACCAGAACATCGCGCGCCTGGCCGGCGAAGTGGAGCAGTATCTCGATAGGCACGGCGCCATCCAGGCCTATGTCATCGCCGGGCATGGCTTTTATACCTGGGGCGGCAGCGTCGCCGAGGCGCTGCGCCATCTGGAAGCCCTGGAATTTTTATTTGAGTGTGAACTACGCATGCAAGGAGTTAGAAAACCATGAGCGCATTAACTATCTATGCCGACAATGCCCCTGAGCAAGGCTGGCTTTATACCGATTTTACCGACGTCAAAGACCAGCTCGATGCCATAGGCGTGCAGTTCGAGCGCTGGAGCGCCAACGGCGAACTGCCGGCCGATGCCAGCAACGAAGCGATAATCTCCGCCTATGAAGATTCGATCGCGCGCCTGAAGCAGCAGTATGGTTTTCAGTCCGTCGACGTGATCAGCTTAAGGCCGGATCATCCCGAGAAAGCCGCGTTCCGGCAGAAGTTCCTGGCCGAACACACGCACAGCGATTTTGAAGTGCGCTTCTTTATCGAGGGGAGCGGGCTTTTTTATCTGCATGTCGGCGATAAAGTCTATGCCGTCCTGTGCGAGCAGGGCGATTTGATCAGCGTGCCGGCCAACACAACGCATTGGTTCGACATGGGCGAAAATCCGAATTTCAAATGCATCCGTCTGTTCACGACGCCGGAAGGCTGGGTAGCCGAATTTACCGGCAGCGATATCGCCAAAAACTTTCCAACCTATGACCAATATGTGGCGGTGCTATGATCAAAGCCATTGTTACCGATATCGAGGGCACGACCTCATCGCTGTCTTTCGTCAAGGACGTGCTGTTTCCGTATGCGCGCGCGCATCTGGCCGAATTTGTGCGCAGCCATGCCGATGAGACCGACGTTAAGGCCTTGCTGGATGATGCGCGCGCCGAGGCCGGCGCCGACCTCGATACCGAGCAGTTGATCAAGCAGTTTATCCAATGGATAGACGAGGACAGGAAAATCACGCCGTTGAAATCGCTGCAGGGCTTGATCTGGGAAGCCGGCTACCGGCAGGGCGATTTTACCGGCCATGTTTACAGCGATGCAGTCCAAAACCTGACGAAATGGCATGATGAGGGTATTCCTTTATATGTTTATTCATCCGGTTCGGTCTATGCGCAGAAGCTGCTGTTCGGGTATAGCGACTTCGGTGATATGACACCGCTGTTCTCCGGTTATTTCGATACGCATATCGGCGGCAAGCGCGAACAGGCTTCTTACGAGAAGATTGCCGCGCAATCGGGTCTGCCGACTGACACTATTTTGTTTCTGTCCGATATCAAGGAAGAGCTCGATGCCGCGCGTGCGGCCGGTTTCAAAACGATTTGGCTGACGCGCGACAGCGCCCCCGATGCGCAGGCCGAGCACCGGCAGGTTGCCAACTTCGACCAGATCGATTTCTAAGCAAGTCAGGTTGATAGACCCGGTATTTTAGAATGTCTGATGCCGGGTTTATGTCAAGCTTAAGCTCGTCCTATCTGACTGATTTTTTTAGTAAAAATATATATTTTTTACTGAATGATTGCCCTGATGTCCTGTCTAATTGGTATGTTAGCTCATCGTTGCATTTTGTAGGCGGTGGGTTTTCTATCAACTAAAGCGAGAAGTGACTCTGACGCTTGTATATTTTTAACCCAACTAAATCAGGAGGTGAAAAATGAACATGCGAGATCTGAGGCTGGACAAATTTGCACTGTATTACGGTATTCTTTTCGTTATTGTCGGCATACTCGGCTTTATTCCGGGCCTTGTGGTGGCGCCGCCGATCAATGCGCCTAAGGTTGCCATCGATACCGGGTATGGCTGGTTTCTAGGATTGTTTGCCGTTAACGTGGCGCATAATCTCGTGCACTTGGCTATTGGCGCTTGGGGCATTATGAGTGCAAAGGATAGCCATCAATCACTGATATTTGCGCGCGGCGTGACCATTATTTATGGTCTGCTCACCATTCTCGGCATGATCCCGGCCACCAGTACCCTGTTTGGTCTGGCGCCGATTTTCGGTCATGACGTATGGCTGCACGCCTTATCAGCACTGGTGGCCGCCTATTTTGGCTATGGTCCGCCCGCTCACGTCTATCATCCAACACTTCAACACTGAGTGTAGGGTACGCAATGCGTACCTTTCTCGGAGTTTGAGTTATGAATGATGGTTTTTTAAAAGGGTACGCGGTGCGTACCCTACGGCATTGATATAATCAGGCCGCTTCGGAGCCTAGCTTCGAAGCGGCCTAGTTGCATTCAGGCGTTAGTGAACTGCGCCAGAATTGCCCTTCTTTATCGAACAGGCGGCGGCTCTCCGGTGGCCCCCAGGAGCCGGCCGGATAAGTGGCGATATAATCACGCTCGATAGCCCAGGTTTGCAGGATCGGGTCGATGATGCGCCAGGCGTATTCGACTTCATCAAAGCGCAGGAACAATGACCGGTCGCCAATCAGCACATCCAGCAACAGGTCTTCATAAGCATCATGGCCTGTTTCGTGTTCCTGCCGAAAGCCGGCATCAAGCGAGCTCATGCGCGTGCGCATTTCCAGCCCCGGCTCCTTGACCGCCATCTCGATGCGGATGCGTTCCTCCGGTTGTATCCCCAGCAATATCCAGTTCGGATTCTTGCAGCTTACTTCGGTGCCGCGAAAAAACTGCAGCGGCGGATGGCGAAAGCAGATCGAGATGAACGACTGCGCCTTGGCCATGCGCTTGCCGGTGCGCAGATAAAACGGCACGCCGCGCCAGCGCCAGTTGTCGATGTACAGCTTCATTGCGGCATAGGTTTCGGTAACGCTGCCGGGCGGGATATGTTCTTCCTGCAGGTAAGCCGCGACCTTGTCGCCGTTGATGCTGCCTTTGGCGTATTGGGCGCGGAACGCATGCGCGTGCACGGCTTCTTTCGGTATCGGCCGGATCGATTTCAGCACTTTGACTTTCTCATCGCGCAGGGCTTCGGCTTCCATGGAGGCGGGCGGCTCCATCGCGACCAGCGTCAGCAATTGCAGCAGATGACTCTGGATCATGTCGCGCAGGGCGCCGGCCGTATTGTAGTAGTCACCGCGGCCGTTGATGCCGATGTCTTCGGCGTGCGTGATCTGGACATGGTCGATATAGTTGCGGTTCCACAGCGGTTCCAACAGCACATTGGCGAACCGGAACACGAGCACGTTCTGCACGGTGCCTTTGCCCAGATAGTGGTCGATGCGGTAAATCTGTTCTTCATGCAGATAATGGCTGATGCGTTTTTGCAGCGATTGGGCGCTGTCCAGGTCGTAACCGAACGGTTTTTCGATGATCGCGCGCCGCCAGCCGTCTTCCTCGTCGAACAATCGGTGATGGCTCAGCTGTTCCATCACGATGCCGAAGTCGGCCGGGCTGACAGCCAGGTAAAACGCCACATTGCGCGGAAACTGACCGGAGTCGAGCCGTTCAGCCAGTTCCGCATAACAGGCTTCCTGCCGGATATCGGCCTTATGAAAATAAAGGCGCGAACTGAAGCGCTGAAAAACGGCTTCGTCGATGCCTTCGCGGGCTTTGGCTTCAATCATCGCTCTAACTTCGGCTTGCCATCGGGCTTGATCCCAATCCCGGCGCCCGATGCCCAGAATGCGCGTGCCTTCGGGCAGGCGCTTTTCGGCATCGAGATGATAGAGGGCCGGCATCAGCTTGATCCGCGACAGGTTGCCGGTCGCTCCGAAAATGACGTAGGTGCAGGGTTCGGTGCTCATGATGCCTGTCAAACAGTATAGGTTGACGCCGAGGTCTTGCCGCCGCGCCCGGTCCAGTCGGTATGGAAGAACTGCCCGCGCGGGTGGTCTACGCGTTCATAAGTATGCGCGCCGAAATAATCGCGCTGCGCCTGCAGCAGATTGGCCGGCAGCCGTTCCGTGCGATAGCCGTCGTAGTAGGACAGCGCAGCCGAAAACGCCGGGGTCGGGATGCCCAGTTCGATGCCCAGCATGATGGCTTGGCGCCAGCCCTGATCGGCTTGCTTGATGGCATCGATGAAGAAATCATCCAGCAGCAGGCTGACCAGGTCAGGGTTGGTATCAAAGGCGTGCTTGATGTCATTCAGAAAGCGGCTGCGGATGATGCAGCCGCCGCGCCACATCAGGGCAATCTCGCCGTAATTTAGCGCCATCTGGTATTCGCGCGAGGCTTCGCGCATCAGGCGAAAGCCTTGCGCATAGGAAATGATCTTGGAGGCGTATAGGGCCTGGCGGATGGCATTGATCATGGCATGCCGGTCGCCGCTGAAAGAGTGCGTGTGTTTGGGCAGCCGACGCGCGGCCTGGACGCGTTCCTCTTTCTGCGCCGATAGCGAACGCGCGAATACCGATTCGACGATCAGCGTCAACGGAATGCCGAGCTCCAAGGCATTGATGCCGGTCCATTTGCCGGTGCCTTTCTGGCCGGCCGCATCGAGAATGTGATTGACCAGCGGCTGGCCGTCTTCGTCTTTGTAGGCAAAAATGTCGGCTGTGATCTCGATCAGATAGGAACTGAGCTCGCCCTGATTCCATACGGAGAACAGCGTATGCAGTTCGTCGGCCGTCAGTCCCAGCCCTTCGGACAATAGCTGATAGGCTTCGCCGATCAACTGCATGTCGCCGTATTCAATGCCGTTATGAACCATTTTGACGTAGTGGCCGGCGCCGTTGTCGCCGACCCATTCGCAGCAGGGCTGGCCTTCCACTTGCGCGCTGATGGCCTGCAGGATCGGCTTGACTCTGGGCCAGGCCGCCTTGTTGCCGCCGGGCATGATGGACGGGCCGTGCCGTGCGCCTTCCTCTCCGCCCGATACACCGGTGCCGATATAGAGGATGCCTTTTTCTTTCAGGGCTTGCGTGCGGCGATGGGTGTCGGTGAACAGCGAATTGCCGCCGTCGATGATGATGTCGTCGTGAGACAATAGCGGCAGCAGGTCGTTGATGTACTGATCGACTACGCTGCCGGCTTTGACCATCAGCATGATGATGCGCGGCGTCTCGAGGCTGTTGACCAGTTCTTCGAGCGAGCGTGTGCCGATAACGGCGGTATCCTTGGCCGGCCCTTCCAGAAACTCGTCCACCTTGCTGGTCGTGCGGTTGTAGACCGCGACTTTGAAGCCGTGGTCGTTCATGTTGAGGACCAGGTTCTGGCCCATGACCGCCAGGCCGATTAAACCGATATTCGCTTTCATGTCACCTCCGTTAAGTGCCAGTACTTGAGGAGTCGTCTGCGAGCTTAACGCTCCGCTTTGTCCTGTGACTTAAGACGGCGGCAAGGGTTCACGGGTTTTAATCGTGAAGGCGGACGCTAGCCTGTCTGTTCGGAACCGCTCTGCTTGATGCGGGACCGGGCGCGTATCATGGCCGTAATAACGACAAACAGCAGCGCCGCCAGGGAACATTCCAGCAGCACAAAGGCGCCGATCTTGAAATAGGCGAATAGGGGATGGCCGAACCGGACCAGCCAGCCGCCGGCCTCATCGGCTATCGCCGATGCGTAAACCAAGCCGCTGAGCCAGATTTTCAGCCGTACCGAAAACTCGGTCATCAGCATCAGGTGCGTCAGCGTTACGGCCAGCATGCCCATTGAAAACAGGTGGAAATGCGACACTTCCAGCATGCCTTCATAGCTTCTCGGCTGGGTGAATTGTTCCTCCGAGCCCAGATAATAGGCAATGACCGATTCGGGCGTCAGGCCCATGCGGTGAAAGTACATCAGACCGTTGCTCACCCATAGCAGGACGATATAGCCCAGAAACATCAGGACCAGCGCATTCAGCAGGGCTTTGCGCTGTTGTTCGCCGGTGACGAAGTATCGCATCAGTCTTTACTCTTGTCTTTGATCATGACTTCATAAACCGCCAGCACGCGGCGGACCTTGTCCAGTGCTGCTCTTGTGCTCAGTGTGGCGCCGGAAATGCCCTGCACGCCTTTATTGAAATCCTGCTCGGGCAGCGGGCGGTTTTTCAATTGCTCATACCAGCGTTCGGGCGGCTGGTATTCGGGAGGTTCGTGAAAGGCCAGGGTAACGATATTACTGACGGCGCCGTCCGGCGTCAGCACTATCATTAAAGTCTCAGGCTTGGTTCTGACCGTGCCCGTTTCAATTGCCGCATAGCCCAGTAGCTTGTCCTGCTCCTTGCCGACATAAAACGTATATAAGCCCGATTCCAGTTTGCTGCGTGAAAGCTGCTCGATTTTGGCCGCTTCCTGCTCGTCGGGAAACAGCGATAACTGTTCCACTTGCGCGTTCTTGCCGAATGCCAATTCCATGGCTTCGTTCTTGCTGTAGAAAATCTTGGCGAAACCTGGTGTGGCAACTGCTACCAGCATGAGCAGGAGCAGACACCACACGCCTTTTCTGATTACTTTCATTGAGTTCTCCAGTACCGGGCCGAAAGTCGTTGAATACGTTAAAGGACGGGTATCTTAACAAAATTCCGGCCAAGCGGCATGACGAGGCGAATCCGATCGCCCCGCCATTGATTCCTCTTTAGAAAATGAAGCCCAGACCTAAGTTGAAGTCATCAGGCAGATTGCCTTTTTTGGCCGTGAAATTGCGGTAATCGGCCTTGATCACGACGTTCGGAATCGGCTTGTAATTCAGGCCGAACTGATAGATCTGACGGTCTTTGGTCTCGTCGTCAAGGAAGCCGGTCGGCGTGCCGGCAATCGTATCGAATTGCTCATAACGGAAGAACGGCGCCAGATACTGGGTCGTATCCTTGACCAGGAGCGGCAGGACGTCGTAGCCGACTTCAGTGTACCAGCCGTAGTTCGATGAGCCGATCGTCTGGCCTTTGGCGGCGCTGAGCACGTCCGCATCGTCGATATGACCCCATGAGCCGAGTGTGCGGAATTCCAGTCCGCGGTATTTCCATTGCACGTGCGCTTCATACAGTTGTGTGAAGGCGTCGACCTGCTGGCCGCCAAAATCCTGATTCTGGCCGGAATTGCCGGCGTAGGCCGAGCCGCCGACTGACAGTCCCGGCAAGGCTTCGGGCGCATAGTCCACGCGTCCGACAAACGCCAGATCCTCGGCCTTAGCTTCGCTGCCGCTTTGACGGCCGGAGCGGATGCCGTCCGAGTTGAAGTCGGCCGCATTCAGGCCATTGACGACATAAGCGGTATAGGTCAGGTTAGGTAGTATTTCACCGAACAGGCCGGCGCCGATTTCACGCCAGGTGCTGGGAATGATTCGTCTTTCAACTTCAGGCCGGTTATTGCCGAAGTAAAAGGGCGGCTCGTGTATCGTGTTGAGGAAGCCCATCGGCAGGAGCACCATACCGGCCCGGATATTGGCCATCGGATCGATGAAGAAATCCAGCGCCGCGAATTCAACCGAGACTGCGCCGCCATCCTCTGTTGAACCATGCTCAAATTCGATCTCACTGTTGAACAGGATGCTGTCGGTAAACTTGTAACCGGCATATAACACGAGACGTTCAAAATCGGCATTATCATTCTTGCCTTTTTCATCGCCGACGATGGCTTGATAGTTGGCTTCGCCATAACCGCCGATCGACAAGCCCTTGCCGACCTGATAGACCTTGGATGCCGCAGGGCCCAGGCCATAGGCGCTCTTATATTTCGGTTCCTCCGGAATCACCAGTTCGGTGCGCAGTTTCTCGACTTCTTTGCTCAGCACATCGGTTTTACGTTCCAGGCTCTTGACATTGCCGTCCGCGGTCGCAGTCTTGGCCGGTTGCGGCGCGGCGGCCATCTGCGCTTTCATCGAATCGATCTGTTTCTGCTGTTCCTGAATGATCTTCCACATGTCTTCCATGGTCTGCGGTTTTTCCAGCGCGTTGGCCGATGCGCTTAATGCAATCAGTGTGGTCAGGGCGCTCCCTTTTAAAAACGATTTATTGTTCATTGTCATATCCATCCCATCGCTCAATTATTGATGGGTGAAGTATAGGGTAAATATTTATGCTATTGCAAATCATTCTTATTTAGATAAAGATCTTTTCGTGTTCGGCTTCTATTTGTAAGCATTTGATGACTCCTAATTGGACGTCTCTAGGATTGATGTTCGGGGAATAGGCAGACAGTAATAATAGATATGAAGATGCGTAAGCTGATCCGGAAAATATCAAATAACGGTTGAATATCAGCATGTACGTTTATCAAGTGAGTGTCAGGAAAACCGTACAGTCACGTTGTAACAAAACTGTAATAAAGCTGTCATGAAGCTGTCACGTCGCTGCCCTATTCTTGCGCCTTCAATTTCCTATAACAATGAGAGCAATAATGAAATTCTCTAGACTTACCTTGGCAGTGACGGCCGTTCTGGGGGCGGGCATGTCATCTGCCGCTTTTGCTATTGATCTGTATGTCGATCAAGATACACAACAGATTTTTGCTCAACCTGGTCCTAACCGTGTCAAGTTAGGGACTTTCGAAAAAGTGGAAGAGGCTTCCAAGCAAAAGGCCGAGCTTGAAGAAATTCGTAATGATCTGGCATTGAAGACCAACGAACTCAAGGCTCTGGATGAGCATATGAAGGAAGCCGAGAAAGTTAAAGTCAAATTGGATAACAAAGGCTTAAACTTCGAAACAGCGGATAAAGATTTCAAATTCAAGCTGGGCGGTCGCATTCAGGCTGATGCGAATTACACCAACGATGATAACTATGTTTTTGCTGGAGGAGAGAAGGCGGGCGAGCATGTCGAAGCCAATGATGGCACAGAGTTTCGTCGAGCCCGTATAGATTTTAACGGTACTTTCTTCAAGGATTGGAACTTTAAGACCGTAGCAGACTTTGCTGATAACAGTGTCTCCATGAAGGATTTGTTTTTGCAATATACCGGTTTAAATTTCATGACAGTCACCGGCGGTCAACAGAAACAAAACTTTAGTCGAGAATTGCTGGAAAGCTCCAACGATTTGATGTTCACCGAACGTTCCTTAATGAACGTATTAAACGGTCCGGTTGTTGATCGTGCGATCGGTTTGAATCTCCAAACGCCAGACAGCCAAAAGAATTGGTCGGCTCAACTCGGTATATTTGGTGACACGATTGCCGCCAATAAAAACAATGGTAAAGCCGATGAGGGCTGGAGCGTTTCCGGACGAGCCACTTACGCGCCGATTGAAGAGAAAACGAAAGTAGTGCATTTAGGTGTTGCGGGTAACTACAGAGCACCTAATGCTGCTGATCAGGTTATGGATAAAGGATTAGTGTATGAATATGAAACCAATCATATGTCTAATCTGTTCTTGCTAGAAGCGCCGGTTAAAAATGTTAATAACATCAAGATGTTGGGATTGGAAGCTTCTGGGCTCTATGGGCCGTTCTCAATGGGTGCGGAATACACACGTACCTGGCTTGATCGCAAAGATAAGGGCAGCAATCTGGAACTTGATGGCTGGTATGTAGATGCAGCCTGGACAATAACAGGTGAATCACGCAAGTACAAGGCCGGCAAGTTTTATAAAGTGGACCCAGCTAAACCTTTCAGTTTTAAAAATGGCACCTGGGGTGCATTGGAACTTGCGACACGTTACTCTACTGTTGACTTAAACGATGGAAGTTTCCATGGTGGTGAGCTGTCTAATGTTACTGTGGCCTTGAACTGGTACTTTAACAGCAATGTGCGCTTACAGGCTGACTGGATCAGAGCATTTAACGCAACTGATACAGCTGTAGTTACACCTACAGGTGCCGATCCGGATAATAATGATACATTTACCTTACGTGCACAGTTGGCGTATTAATGTAGATCAGAGCATCAGGATCGTTCTAAATTAATGTAAAGTCAGTTCCCCTCTAAATTGTTGTAAAATTAGGCTCCTTACGAAGCTGCCCTTTTATGAGGGCAGCTTTTTTTTTATACAAAATTTCATCTGTTTAGGAACACGTCTGGCTAGCGGTTAAAATACCCGCTATTTTAGTCTGGCTTTCCCATGAGGTTGTCGTTGAAAATTTTTAGCATTATTACCCTGGTTTCCACTCTTTTATTATCTGCTTGCGTATCGGTCCCTGTCGCGCCGGCCAAATGGGCTCTGGAACCCGTCTCGCTTTATCATTCAGGCTATGAAAAAGGCACGGAGATCGTCAGTGTCCAGCAATCTACACTGCGCGCGGTGCTCAGCAATTTCGGCACTGGCGAAGTCGATGTGCTCGACCTCAGCAAGCCGGAGAAGCTGCGTAGGATAGCCCGTTTTTCATTAGGGCTCGGCCAGGGTGAAGAACTCACTTCCGTAGCTTTTCATCCGTCGCTCGATCTGTTCGCGGCCGTTGTGGATGTAGGCGTCAAGCGAGGCCGGCTGGAGATCCGTTCAACATCAACAGGCGAGCTGGTTGACAAGGTTGAGGCCGGTTTTGGTTCGGATGCGGTGGTTATTTCATCGGACGGTCGTCTAATCATGGTTGCCAACGAAGGCGAGGACTTCTGGTTTGATCAGCAAAAGAGGCAGTTTTTCAAAGCCAGAGGCAGCGTTTCTGTCATTCACCTGGACCAGAACGGTCAGATCGAAGCCAACAATAATCTGAAGCTGGCCGATGTGACTGCGCGTGAAGGGTTTGTCATCGAGGCGCAAGGCCATTATCTGGAGGTGGAAGTCGATTGGAATGGCGACGGAAAAATCAGCAAACAAATGGATTTCGACGGCAATGGCCTGATCGAGGACAAAAAAGTCAATCTGGGCTCTTTTGAAGAGACCGAAGTTTTCGGCAACGAAACCAAAGGTGAACGCAAAATATTGATCCCGATAACCACGCGCTCATCTATTTTGCTGGAGCCCGAATATATTGCCATTTCACCCGATGCAAGCTGGGCTTTTGTAACGCTGCAGGAAAACAACGAGGTCGCCGTCATCAATTTGGTCAACGAGAAGGTCATGGGCTATTACAACATGGGCATCACGGAACATAAGGCCGACTTAAAGAATGATGGCTGGGTGCGGTTCGAGCAGTCCATTACCGCCTTGCGGGAGCCAGACGGCATTGCCTTGACTTCAGACGGGCGCTTTTTTGTGACCGCCGATGAAGGCGATACGGAAACATCAGCCAAAGCCGAAGGCCAGACATTGAGCGGCGGCCGGACCATCAGCGTCTTCAATACGAAGACGGGCAAGTTTGTCGGCGATACGGGCAATCAGCTAGACGAAGTGGCTTTTGCGCACCATCTCTATCTCGACAGTCAAAGCGGCCGGAAAGGCGCCGAGCCGGAAATGCTGGTTTCCTTTGATATTGAGGGTACGCCCTGGGTTGCGGTCGGCATGGAGAGAGGGGGAGCGGTCATGCTGATTTCCTTAGCCGATCCCGAGCATCCGAAAGTCGAGGCATTAGGCAAGATTCCGGGTGAAGACATCAAGTCGCCCGAAGGCATCGCGCATTTCATGCTCGGTGAGGATCATTATTTACTTACAGCCAATGAAATGAACGGCACCGTTGCCGCTTTTAAAATAGTCAGGACAGCACCAGACGCCCGTCCCTGATAATCACGGCCGCTGTTCAGCCATCAGTGCAGGTTGAACAGCGGCTTAAACCGCCGCTGGCCTTGCCAGGCATGGCACTACTTGAAAATTAGCGTTAATGGATTACCACTTAGACCTGCACGCGAATAGTTTTCGCTCACTGGAATTGTTTGTACTGGCACTGGCCAATTACGGCCTGATGTATCTGGCCAATATGTTGCTGGCGCGATGGCTCAGTGTCGGCGAGTTTGACGGTTACAACGTGGCCGTGTCGGTGGTAACGTTGCTGTCGACCCTGGCGACTTTGGGCTTGGAGAAATATGCCTTGCGCGCAGTCGCTCTGTTGCGCGACCGTGAGGACTGGCGGAGGTTTCACGGTTTCTGGTTGTTTGCTTTGCGCGGTATCAGCGCTTTCAGCCTGCTGTTGGCGGCGATGCTGGGCGTCAGCCTTGAAGCTTTTTGGGCGCTGAACCAGGACACAACACACATCGTTATTGTCACCTTCGCGGCGTTTTTGCCGATCATCGCCGTGACGCTGTTTCTGGTTGAAGTCATTGCCGCGCATGGCGCGCAGTTGCTCAGCGTCGCAGTCTACAGGCTGTTTCTGCCGGCGATTTATCTTGTGCTGCTGATTGGCTTGTCAATCAGCCCTGTCAACGTATCCGCTTTAGCTGCCGTGCTTTGTTTCGGCGGTGCCTGGACGATGACACTGGCTGTTATGTGGACCATAGCCAAGCTGTTGATACCGGCAGGCATTAACAAAATAGTGCCGCTCATGCACGGCAGAAAATGGCTTAGGGGCTCTTTGCCGCTGGTTATGAGTAGTCTGATGCTGACCGTTATGACCAGCGGCGGCGTCATCATTCTGGAAATACTCTTTCCTTCCGGCCTGGAGGTTGGCATCTATGCCGTGGCCGCCCAGACCGGCGGTTTTATTTCCCTGATAGGGACTTCAACCAATCGTTACTATCTGCCCATGATGGTCGTGCTGATAGGCCGGGGCGACACACGGGCGATACAGGCTCTCATGAAGCAGAGAACTTTAGCGGTCGGCAGCCTGATTCTCGTCTTGCTGGCCATTCTGATCTTCGCAGGACGATCAATACTGGATTTGTTCGGCGAGCAGTTCAGCGCCGGTTATCATCCTATGCTCCTTATTGCTTCCGGCGCCTGCTTCAGCGCCCTGTTTGCCGATGTGCCTTATTATCTGCAGTTTATGGGCTTGCATCGTATTGTATTAAGCCTGACTCTGGTTGCAATGATAGTAATGGTGACATTGAGCTTCGTGCTGGGAGCTCACCTTGGCTCTCTCGGCGTGGCAGCAGCCTATATGGCTGCGGTCATGCTGTTATTCGCCAGTTTGCGCATCGTGGCAAAGCTGCATTTCCGCCGGCTGAACGGATAAGCTTCTTGCGGCCCGGACAGGTTTACATCATCGTGTGCCAGAAGATCAGGAAGCTGACGGCGGCCAGGCCAATTGCCACTATTTCGATCTTTTTCAGCAGAGAGGATTCTTGCCAATAAAGCCAGGCATTGGCTTTTTGCTGCGACCAGGTGATCCTGAAGGCGTTGTACCAACGTTGTGAGAGACGCCACAGCTTGTAAAGGCCATAACAGATCAGCGAAAACAGCAAATAAAATACGATGATCTGTGTTTCATGGGTGCTGGTATGAAAGATATGCTCGACCACCAGATCGAACCCCTCTTCAAGCACCTCGAAGAAGGCATGAGATGCTTCAAGCAGTAAGCCGAACACTGTGTCGGGGATTAAAACAACAATGCCCAGCATGGTCCAAAGTAAGATGATTTTTAGTTTATGGTATGAAATCATCTGTAATCCCTGTGCTTGTCACATCAAGTTATTGTTCTATAGAAAAATAAATGGGTAATGGAAACTGCTTTTAGTTTGGTCTCGATATTATACGTCAAGCCGACTGTTCTGACTTCATGGTTTTGGATTCGTAGCAAGATTGCCAAATGAAACAGTAACGCGCGTACCCCCAGCGGCGCTGATACGGCTAAGCTCGAGCCGGGCTTTGTGCAGATCGGCAATTTCCTTGACGATCGCTAAACCCAATCCGCAGCCGTTGCCTGAACTGCCCGATATGCGGTAAAAGCGTTCGAAAATTTTATCCCGCTCAAGGTCGGGGATACCGGGACCATCATCCTCGACAATCAGGCTGGGTGTGGGAAAGCGTTTCAGTTTGACGATAATATTGCCGTGCTCTCTGCCATACACAATAGCATTATCGAGCAGATTGCCCAGCAATTCCCGCAGCAATACCTCATCGCCGCGCACGTATACGGGCTGTTTCGGGCCTTCGAAGCTGAGTTCTATCTCTCGCTGCAGCGCTTTGGGCGCCCAGTCCATGCAGGTCTCCTTGACCAGAGCATCCAGATTGACCGGTTTTAGTTCATTCATGCCGTCGATGGGACCCGATTTCGCCAGCACCAGCAATTGCGTAATCGTATGAGATGCGCGGTCGGCGGAATTTTGCATTTGCTGCAGCGCCGGCTTCATGGCCGGCAGATCCTGTTCGCGCAGTGCGCGCTCAGCCTGCAGCTTCAGGCCGGCCAACGGCGTGCGCAATTGGTGGGCGGCATTGGCGACGAACCGCTGCTGGGCGACGATAGCTGCCGACAAGCGGGCCAGCAAGTCATTGATGGTATCGGTCAGGGTGCGGACTTCGAGAAAAACGTGCGTTTCAGCGATAGGGCTCAGATCACGCGGCGAGCGTTGGGCGATTTCATCGGCCAGCGTATGCAAAGGCTTCAGGCCTCGCTTTAATCCTCTCAGCAGATAAATGCCGGTAAACAATGTCAGGATAAGCTGCGGAACCAGGTCGGCGAGCAAAATATCGATCATCATGTACCGTCGCTTATTCACCGTTTCGGCGACATGGACAAAAATTTTCTCCGGCGTCTCATCGCGAATGATCAGCATGGATACGACCCGCACCGGCTCTCCGCGAACTTCGTCCTCAAAAAAGACCGGATGCGACCAGTTCGCGCCCGGATCAAATGATTCCGGTACGAAACTGTCTCCGACGATCATCCCTTGCTCGGAGGATATGATCTTGAAAAAGGTTTTATCGAACTCGTCCCATTTGAAAATTTCCAGCGCGGCGGGCGGCAGTTCCACCCGTATCTTGCCGTCTTTGACCTTGATTTCCTGAGTCAATGACCGGGCCGAGTCCAGCAGCCAGCGGTCGTAGGTTTCATTGACATAGTGCAGCGTAACAAAGTAGGAAAGCACGCTCTCGATCGCGACAAAGCAAATGAGCGGGATGATCAGCCGGAATAGAATTTCAGTTTTGAGGCTTCTGACTTTAGTCATCGGCCGTCTCCAGCAAGTAGCCTAGCCCGCGCACCGTCCGGATCACGGCATCGTACGGCTCTATGCGTTTTCTGACGCGATGGACATAGACTTCGATGGCATTGTCGGCGAGCGCCCCCCCGTCAGCCGACAGGCGCTGAGCGATACGGTCTTTACTGACGACTTTGCCGGCCTGTATCAGCAATATTTCCAGGACGCCGTATTCACGAGCCGACAGTTGCATCGATTGGCCATCGGCCAGTACCTGGTGGTTTTGCGTGTCCAGCGCCAGCCTGCCGATAACAATATCGTTGCGAAAGCCGCCATAGCAGCGCCGTATCAGAGCGCGAACGCGCGCTTCAAATTCCCGCAGTTCAAACGGTTTGGTCATGTAGTCGTCAGCGCCCTGTTCGATGCCTTCGATTCTGTCATTGATGCCGTCTCGAGCGGTCAGGATCAAAATCGGTAAAGGTATCTTGCGCAATCTGAATCTGCGCAGCAATTGCAGCCCATCCACATCCGGCAGCCCCAGATCCAGTACGATTAAATCGAAGCCTTGCGACAATAACAGTTGCTCGGCGTAGCCACCTGTAGTGGCGCAGGTGACCGAATAGCCATTGGCGCTTAACGTATGCATTAACCCATCCGCCAAAACTGCATCGTCTTCAATCAATAAAATTTTCATACATTCAAATTCATGTGAAAGGTTCTTGAAAGGTTATGCGCATAAAATAATTTCGAATCGAAATTGTTAAGGCGCTAATCGCCTTTCCTATAAAGTTGAAAGCATAACATTAATTATTGATTACGCTCTCATGGTCAATATTTAAGGGAATCGCTATGAAATCATTTGAAAAATTATTAAGTGAAAATAAAGCCTGGGCCCGGGAAAAGAAAGCGCATGACCCGGAGTTCTTTGCCCAGTTGGCTAAAACGCAGAAACCGGAGTTTCTCTGGATCGGTTGTTCCGATAGTCGGGTGCCGGCGGAAATTATCGTCAATGCGCAGCCTGGCGAGATGTTTATTCATCGCAACATCGCCAACCAGATGATTTCAACCGATTTCAACTGCCTGAGCGTGCTGCAATATGCGGTCACCGTGCTGAAAATCAAACATATCATCGTTTGCGGGCATTATGGCTGCGGCGGCATCAAGGCCGCTTTGGGCAGACAAAGTTCTCAACTGGTCCTTACCAATAAATGGCTCATGCATATCAAGGATGTTTATCGCCTCAACAGGGCTGAAATCGATGCATTACCGACTGAAGAAGCGCGAGTGAACCGGTTGGTTGAGCTGAATATTCAGGAACAGGTGCAGACGCTGGCCCATACCTCGATCATCCAGCAAGCCTGGCATGAAGAAAACCGGCCCACCTTGCACGGATGGGTCTATGGCCTGGACGATGGCTTGCTGAAGCCGCTGGTTACGCTTTATCCCGATACCGAAATTGATCCGATTTTTAAATACGATTATCACGAGGCGGACATGGCGTTACCGGCAATGAAATTTGTTTCCAGCCGAAGATGATTGACGGCTTGGGCTTTGCAAGTCTGAACCTGGATATACTGCCAGCGACCCGCTTAAGCGGTAGCATTATTTGCGCTATGGAAAAATCGTTCTCCTCAATCATTGCCCCTCATGCTGCCAACGGCCGCTTACTCTGCACAAGCGGCCCAGGAATATTAGTCTGGCCGATATGCTGATGAATCATAAGGCGTTGGTAGCACTTTTTTTGCTTGTGGGCGAGTGATGCGAGAGAAAAAATTTATCTGCAGGCGCGGAACTGCTGAAGCCGATTTTTTAATTTTCCAACCATAGTTTTGGAGTTCATACATGAACAAAGGACTAAAAATTCTTGTCCCCATCGATTTTTCAGATTTTAGCCGTAAAGCGCTGCCCGTCGCTCAGGAATTGGCGCGTATCTATAAAGGCCGGATCTCACCATTTCATGCCTATGATCTGTATTCGAACATGGACGGTTTTCACTATGACGTCGACAGTTTTCACGCCGATGGCGATCCGGCTACTATCGAGCAGGCCATAAAGGCCAAACTCCGGCAGTTCGCCCTGGAGTCGGTGGACAACGGCATTCTGGATGACAGTGTCGCCGCGCAGGACCGCAAACCGGCCCAGGCTATCGTTGAGGCATCCGGCCGGTTTGACATGATCGTCATGAGCAGCCACGGCAGAACCGGCTTCATGCGCATGTTAATGGGCTCGGTGGCCGAAAAAGTGCTCCGTTTCGGCAATCGACCCATTGTCATCGTAGAGGACGAATCCGGCTTTACGCCCTTCCGTAAAATTCTTGTCCCTACCGATTTTTCTTCGAATTCCCTGGCGGCGCTGCCTTACGCGCAGGATATCGCGCAGGCTTCCGGCGCCGAAGTGCATTTGTTCCATGCCTTGTGCGGCGACTTGCACAATCCTGAACAATTCGAGCAGCAGAAACAGGAGCGGTTGGAAAAACTGCATGAAATCGCCGAACGGTATCTGCCGGATCTTGCCGGCAATTCGAAATGCTTTGTCGTCCATGGCGCCGACTCGGCTCACAACGCGATTCGCGAACATATCATCGGGCAGCATTACAACCTGGTCGTTATGGCGGCGATAGGGCGGACCGGTCTTGACCATCAGCCCATCGGCAGCACAACGGCAACCCTGATCCGGGCTGTCCACACGACCTTCATGGTGATAAAGCCTTGATGATTTATAAGACTGACAATTACAGCGGACGGCTGATTTGGATAAGTCCAGCGAGTTCAGACCAGGATTCAATATAAAGTGCAGACCAGGATTCGATATAAAACTAAATACAACTCCAGCATAGGAGCGGGCATATGATTCACAAGCATCTCAGTTATTATTTAAAGCATCTGCATCACGATATACCGGCCGGGCTGGTCGTGTTTCTGGTCGCCTTGCCGCTTTGTCTGGGCGTGGCGCTGGCATCCGGCGCGCCATTGTTTTCCGGGCTGATCGCGGGCATGGTCGGCGGACTGGTCATCGCCTGGGCGAGCGGTTCCCAACTCAGCGTTTCCGGTCCGGCCGCGGGCCTGACCGTGATCGTGCTCAATGCCATCGATCATTTGGGCAGTTTTCAGGGTTTTCTGGTCGCCGTCGTGCTGGCGGGCATGCTTCAGCTCATACTGGGCTTTCTCAGGGCCGGCGCGATTGGCGCTTATTTTCCCTCGGCAGTCATCGAAGGCATGCTGGCCGCAATCGGTTTGATTCTGATCATGAAGCAGATTCCCCACGCCATCGGTTATGACGCCAGTTTTGAAGTCGACGAAGTGTATATCGGCGAAACTGTCCGGGAGACTGTCCAGTCCATGATGGGCGCGTTAAAGGCGATTTCGCCGGGCGCTGCCGTCGTCAGCTTCGTGTCGCTGTTGATCTTAGCGATATGGGAGAGCAGCTTTGTCAAGCGGGTGGCCTTATTCCGGCTGATCCCCGGTGCGCTGCTGGTCGTTGCTTGGGGCATCATTTACAATATGATGGCCTTACGCATGGCGCCGGAATGGGCGATCTCCAGCAAGCATCTGGTCTCGCTGCCTGTCACGGAAAAACCGGAAGATTTTCTCAATCTGTTCACCTTTCCTGATTTCAGTTTTCTGGCTAAGCCCGAAGTTTATACGGTGGCTTTGACGATTGCGATCATCGCCAGTCTTGAAACCCTGCTGAGCCTCGAAGCGGCCGATAAAATGGACCCGCTCAAACGCGTGGCGCCGACCAATCGCGAATTGAAGGCTCAGGGCATCGGCAATATGGTCAGCGGCTTGATTGGCGGTATACCTATCACGGCTGTCATCGTGCGTAGTGCTGCCAACATCAATGCCGGCGGACAGACCAAAGTGTCGAGTTTCACGCATGGCTTGTTTCTGCTGCTCAGCGTGATGTTTTTCGCGCGCTTTCTCAACAATATTCCGTTGTCCTGTCTGGCGGCGATATTGCTGCAAACCGGTTATAAACTGGCCAAGCCGAAAATCTTCGTCGAATTTTTCCATAAGGGCTGGAGCCAATTGGTGCCGTTCGTGGTAACGATTGTGGCGATTCTGGCGACGGACTTGTTAAAAGGCATCGGAGTGGGTATTGCGGTCGGCCTTTATTATGTGGTTCGGGCCAATTACCATGCCGCCATTTCGCTGACTAAAACCGATGATCGTTATGTTCTCAGCCTGAACAAAGATGTCACTTTTTTAAATCGTGCCCGGCTTAGACAATACTTCAATCAGATCGAGGAAAACAGTACGGTGCTGATTGACGGCTCGAAAACGCAGTTTATCGATCACGATATTCTCGAAACCATTCACGATTTTATGCTTAGCGCCCAGGACAATAATATCAAGGTCGAGGCCAGGGCACTGGAAGGCAAAGGGCAAATTCAGGCCGAGCCCGAATTGAATGCGGTCATGACTAAAGGTAAAGGGAAAAACCAAGCCAAGCTTGATTCAAAAACTACCGGTGCTTTGAATAAAGGACAAATGCAGGCAGTGATCGGCTCAAAAGCGACTGGCTGATCGAGTACGCGGCAGGCTTATTTTCAATCCTGTAGCCTATAGAAATTATCAATCGCTGCAAGATTAAATCCTGGCTCAGTTTCTGAAAGGTCTCTGAAAGGTTGCGCAAATACAATCGAACTCATGTTCGAGAGAATTATGCAGGCCTCCGATTAAGAGAGCGGTTCTGGTTGTAGAAGCGTGTGCTATTGCCTGGCTCGAACAGGATTTAATCAGGAACGCTTGTAAGGATAGCGGCGAAGCGACCGTCAATCTGTCTTTGGCCTTGTTTCGTCCTATGCGGCATCGATGCCGGCAGAGAGGGGATTTATCCCGATGTTTACGAAATTCTGAGAATGAGGCATGAAGTTAAGAGCTCATCAAAAAATTATCGTACAGGCGGCTTTGATCGGCATCCTGATAAGCACCTACGATGTATTGCTTCATTCACTGCTTACGTTCGCGCATATTGTATTTGAATGGCTCGAGCTTGGGCTTGAAGAGTTGATTGAACATGTTTTCCACACGACGCGCCATCAGAGCCAGATTATTGTGTTCTATCTGCTCTCGTCCGCTATTTTGTTCGGGCTTTATCGACTGTGGCGCGTGTTGCCTCGGTTCTATAACTATCTGCTGGCTACGAGAATGCATTATGCGACACATATGAGCAGTTACTGGAGGGAGAGTTCTTCCGTTCAGAAAGCAAAATTGATAACGACTTGCTCGGCCGGTGTTGTCGGTCTGTGCTTCTGGATGTTTTTTTGAGAATAAAAGAGAAGGCAATGGGCGTGATTATTTATCTTCGATTCGATAGAAATTATATCGACGCAGAAACTCATTAAGCTTTTGTAATGTAAAGATTTGCAATCACATCTTTATTTTTATTAGTAAGAAGTAAATGGCATCGTGTTTTTGGATATTGAACATATAATGGTCCATTTGCACAGGCATCATTCGAGTATCCGATACTCCAAACAGGATAAGTAAAAACATGGGGATTCTCAGCATACTGCTTTGGACACCGGCCATTGGCGCATTTTTGTTGGCATTAACTCCGGGCCAGAATACTCGGATCATCCGTGGCCTCGGCAATGTGTTCACAACTTTCGTTTTGTTGCTGAGCTGCTGGCTGGCTGCTCAGTATGACGGGCATGACGCCGGTCTGCAATTTTACGAATATTTTCCTCTGAATCCCAAGCTGGGCAGCGCTTATGCATTAGGCCTGGACGGACTCTCCATGCCGATGCTGGTACTGGCGACTTTGCTGACCTCCATCGCATTGCTGGCTTCTTTCAGCATTACCAGTCGGGTCAAAGGTTATTATATCTGCATGCTGCTGCTTGAGTTTGGCATGCTGGGCGTGTTTCTGGCTCAGGACTGGGCGGTTTTCTATATTTTCTGGGAAGTGACCCTGATTCCGCTGTTTTTCCTGATCGATCGCTGGGGCGGCAAGCGACGCCATGCGGCCAGCCTGAATTTTGTCCTGTATACCATGGGCGGTTCGATCTTCATGCTGATCAGCCTGATCGCGGTTTATGAGTATGTGCCGGAACACGCGTCCTTGATGAGCGCGATGGTGCATGTATCGGAAAACATGCCGAAAGATCAGCAGGTATGGGTCTTGCTCGGCTTTTTGATCGGTTTCGGCGTCAAGATGCCGATCTTTCCGCTGCATGGCTGGCTGCCGCTGGCGCATGTCGAAGCACCTAGCCCGGTCAGTATCCTGCTGTCCGGCATCCTGCTGAAAATGGGCGCCTACGGTTTGCTGAGGGCGGTTGTCATGCTGCCGACAGCCGCACAGACACTGCAATCGCTGCTGGTTTTCCTGGCCGTGTTCGGCATGCTGTACGGCGGATTGCTGGCCTGGCGGCAACGCGATCTGAAAGCGATGGTCGCTTATTCCTCGGTCAGTCATATGGGCGTCGTCTTACTGGGCATTGCCACCCTGAATGAAGCGGGATTTCTCGGCGCGATCATGCAAATGACCGCGCACGGCCTGATCGCCGGAGCCCTGTTTCTGCTGGTGGGGCTGTTGTATGAGCGTACGCATACCCGCAACATTCAGGATTACAGCTCTCTGGTTCAGGTAATGCCGCGTTTTGCGCTGTTTGCGACCATAACCTTGCTGGCGGCGATGGGGCTGCCCGGTTCGGTCGGCTTTGTGGCCGAATTGCATACCTTGATCGGAGGCTTCCAGCAATGGGGCGCGTTAATGGTATTTTTCAGCCTGAGCATACTGATCAGCGCCGCCTATGCAACACGCACCATCGGCATGCTGTTCACCGGACCGGTAAAGCCGCAGATGCAGCATATCGAGGATTTGCGTCCTTCGGAATTAGTTGCTGCCGGCATACTGGTAACCTGTATCGTGGCGTTCGGTCTGTTGCCTGAGCCTCTGATCGAACTGTCATCGGCAACCCTCTTTGAAATGAATAGCCAGATCATTCATAGCCACTAGGGCATAAAGCGAGTTTTTAATCATGCAAGTATCACCATTAAAGTCCCGCGATATAGACCAGTTGCGTGCGCAGATTACGACGGCCCTGGATCATCTGGATCATGTGCTGCCCGGACAGGCGCCCATCCTTGATTTCGTGCATCACAATACGCTGCACGGTTTCCAGCACCTGCCGTTTGAAGAGGCGCTGTCCGCCTTCCAAGCCCTGACCGGGACCAGCGGTTATTTGCCTGAAGCGCGCAGCCGGGATTATTACAGAGCAGGGCGTATAGACGACAGCGATATCATGGCGGCGCTGGATGCCGATTATTGGCTGCAGTCCGAGCAAATCATCTGTCATACGGATGATAAAACCATCAAGCGCAAGGATATCTATCGAATTGCCTTATTGTTTGATCTGCCATCCATCACGGTCAGCCAGTTGAACTGGCAGATCGAGGAAATGGCCGCTCTGGAGGCCGTGCAGGCCGATGTGCCCGAGCCGGTGCGCAGCCAGTTGTCGGCGAGCGATGTCAGGCCATTGTGGGAAAGCATTCTGGCCAAGCTCGAGATGGAACAGGCCAGCCTGCATCCCGAGGACTTGCTCGAATTATCCATGGAACAGGCCGAGGACTGGCTGGCGCAAGTCCGCTACAGCAGAAAAGGCGGAAATCATGCGTCCTTGCATCAGCAAATGCAGTTACTGGGGCGCCAGGCTCTGGATGATTTGTTAGTTCAGCTGGGCGATAGCATGAGTCTGCGCGGCTTCATCATGACATTGACCGGCAAAGATATCCTCGATTCCGTGCGCCCGCAACTGATCCGCATCTGCGCTTCCGGTCTGGATGAAGGACTGTCGCCATGGCCTATTCCCGAGCGCAGCCAATTGGGCCTGTATGGCGCCTGGCGCGCAACGGCCGCCTATGACGCCAATCCGTTTTTGCACGAATTGCCTGACTGGCAGCAGATTATGGCCGAACTGCCGGAGGATGCCGTCGACGCAATCATTCTGCAGCTGGCGCATCTGGAAATCCCGCAGGCGAAATGGAACGGTTATTTGAGCCGACTGGCGCTGGAAATACCCGGTTGGTCGGGATTGATCAACTGGCGCCAGCACCACCCGCATTATCAAACGGTGAATGACGCCAAGCCCAAACTTGCCGATTACCTGGCAATTCGGCTGACGCTGGACAGGCTGTGGCTGAATCAGATCTGCCGCGAAACGTGGCTGATCGAGGCCAAGCTGAGCAGTCTCAAGTCCTATTTCAGCAAAAACCTGTCGGAATTCATCGTGCGCAGCCAGGTATACCGGGGCGATTTGCCGGAATATCTGACTGATCAGGCTGAATCACTGATGTTCCTTGCCGGTTCGGAGCGCCATTCGCGCGCCGATTGGCAGCAGCTTGCCGATATGATCGGGATCTGGCGCAGCAGTCCGCTGGCGATGCAGCAGGCGGAGCGCAACCATACCATTTATTGCAGCGGCTGGCGCCTGTTCCGTTTATGCCAGCACCTGGGGCTTAAGGCGGCGCATATAGAAACGTTGAAGAAGAAAGATCTGCGCCTGATGCTGTCCGTGCTGGACGAGTTTAACGAGACGGAGCGCGGCAAAGTCTGGCTTCAGGCTTATGAACGCCATTACCGGGAAGATTTTTTTCATGCCTTGAATGCGAACCATAACCGCGGCCGCTGGGCCTGGCGCAATAAGCGCCCCGACTCGCAAGTGATCTTCTGCATGGATGATCGCGAGGAAGGCTTCCGCCGACATCTGGAAGAATTTAACCCCGCCATTGAAACGCTGGGCGCCGCCGGATTTTTCGGCGTGCCGATGAACTATAAAGGCCTGGATGATACCAAAGTCTCGCCGCTATGTCCGGTCGTGGTCACGCCTGCCCATGAAGTTCGGGAAGTGCCCAGAGCCGGCAGCGAAAAAGCGTTGTCGAGATATAACAAAGGCCGGCGGTGGGTTCTGCGGGCGACCAATCTGCTGCATCAGGGGCTGCGCCGCAATCTGCTGGTGTCGCAGCCGATTATTGATGCAGTCGCGCCGGTTACTTTCGCAGGCCTGGTCGCTAAATCGCTGTTGCCCAAACAGCAGCAAAACCTGGTTGCCGGAATCGGCCGGCTATTATCGTCCGATGTCGAAACCGAGCTGTTGTTTACGTCAACGGATAATGCGACAGCGGCAACGCCAGAGCAGCCCAAGCTGGGTTTTACCGATAATGAGCAGGCCGACCGCATCACGGCTTTTTTGCGCAATACCGGCTTGACTTACGGTTTCTCGGAGTTGGTGGTAATGATGGGGCACGGTTCTATCAGCCAGAACAACCCGCATCTGGCCGCTTATGACTGCGGCGCCTGCAGCGGCCGTCACGGCGGACCTAACGCGCGCGTGTTCGCGGCCATGGCTAATCGCCCCGAGATACGCAAACTGCTGGCCGAACGCGGCATAGATATTCCGGCCGATACCTGGTTTATCGGGGCAGAACACAACACCGGCAATGAAGATATCATTTGGTATGACCTCAAAGACGTGCCGGCGGAACGACAACCCGCGTTGAAAAAACTTCAGCGAGAGATCCGCCATGCACAGCAGCTGTCGGCGCATGAGCGCTGTCGGCGATTGGCTTCCGCGCCGCGCAATCCGACGCCGGAACAGGCGCTGGCACATATGCTCGGGCGCTCGGCCGATTTCTCTCAAGCCAGGCCCGAGCTGGGCCACGCCACCAATGCCGCGGCCGTGGTCGGACGCAGGTCGCTGACGCAAGGGGCATTCTTCGACCGGCGGGTGTTTCTGATTTCCTACGATGCGACCCAGGACCCGGACGGGAAAGTGCTGGAAGGCATCTTGCTGGCCGTCGGCCCGGTCGGGGCAGGCATTAATCTGGAATACTATTTTTCCACCGTCAATAACGAGCGCTTCGGCTGCGGTTCCAAAGTGCCGCATAATGTCACCGGCTTTTTCGGCGTCATGGAAGGCGCGTGTAGCGACTTGCGCACAGGACTGCCTCGGCAGATGATAGAAATTCACGAGCCGATGCGCCTGCAGCTTCTGGTAGAAGCTAAAACAGCGATTCTGGAGCAAATCTATGCCCGTCAGGAGAGTCTGCGCGAATTGATAGGCGGCGGTTGGGTGCACCTGAGCGCGAAAGATCCGGACAGCGGCGATATTTTCATCTTCGAGCGCGGCACCGGGTTTGTGCCGTGGCGGGCCGAAGCCAAAGAATTGCCGGTTTGCGCGAGCTCGCCGGATTGTTACCGGGATCAAACCGAGCCGGTGGCGCCCGTCTTGATCAAACAGCCTGAACTGTGGGGAGTTTAAGCGCGTGGATTTAATCGTTATTTTAATTCCTTTACTGCCGTTCGTTGCTGCGGCAGTGATTGGTGTCGGTCACCTGTTCGGCTGGCTGGAAGGCGAAGCCACTGAAAACACGACGGCCGATATCGCAAATTGGGCCATAATTCTGTCGGGCCTGCTGGCTTTGGCGCTGCTGACCGGTGATATGATGGGCAAAAATACCGGCTCATTCAGTGTCGGACAATGGCTGGGCAGCGACACGCTGAATATTCGCGTGAATTTTATCACCACGGGCTTTAGCGTCGTGGTAGCGGCGCTGTTTGCTGTGTTGTTGTTCATCATCATGCGCTTTTCGGTCAATTACATGCATAGGGAGGCGGGTTTTCACCGGTTCTTCTTTATCCTGAGCCTGTTTTCCGCCGGCATGCTGTTGCTGGTGTTATCGGGCAATGCGGTCGGTACGTTTATCGGCTGGGAAATTGCCGGGCTCTGTTCCTATTTATTGATTGCCTATTTTTATGATCGGCCCGTTGCCGCCCAGAATGCGACGCGGGTCTTTGTGACTAACCGTATCGGCGATGCCGCGTTTATATTGGGCATCACCCTTTGTTATGCCTGGACCGACAGCGTTAACTGGGCCAAATTGACGTCCTTGCCGACTCAGTTATCTTCCGGCCAGGCCACTTCGATCGCACTATGTTTTGCTATCGCGGCTTTTGCAAAATCGGCGCAACTGCCGTTTGCGCCCTGGCTGGCGCGCGCGATGGAAGGGCCTACGCCGTCCAGCGCCGTGTTTTACGGAGCGGTGATGGTGCATGCCGGCGTCTATCTTATGATTCTGCTGCAGCCGGTTCTCGAACAGGCGCCGCTGATTATGGCACTGCTCGCGGTTGTTGGCCTGCTGACGGCGGTTTATGGTTTTATCGTCGGCCTGACGCAAACGGACGTCAAGAGTTCATTGATTTTTGCCACATCGGGTCAATTAGGCCTGATGTTTCTGGAATGCGGCCTGGGCTTTTGGCAGCTGGCCAGCTGGCATCTTTGCGCCCATGCCGTGGTTCGCGGTTATCAGTTCCTGACCTCGCCATCGCTCATGCACAACGTACAGGGCAATCCGATCAGGCCGGTGGCTCCGGCTATTGCCAGGTTACGCTGGGCCTATGTCGTCTCATTGCAACGCTTCTGGCTGGATCAGATTACCGACTGGACGCTGGTAAAGCCGATACGGCGCCTGGCGCACGATCTGACTTATTTTGACGATCATATCGTCGACCGTACGTTCGGCGTGTCTGCACCGGCAATCCGGGCGATATCGACGCTGGCGCAAATGGAAGAGCAGAAAATCGGCGCCCGGCTCGATAATGACAGCGATAGTTTCGCGCAAGGCAGCGGCCTGGCCGGCAAGATAACCGAGTGGGCTGCGGCCGTCACCCATTGGTTCGAAGACAGCTTCGTGCTGCGCGGCATCGGCAAAAGCGCGATCAATTATGGCCGCCAATTGGGCTATATGGCCAATAAGGTTGAGCTGCTGTTATTCAGCCCGCGCTATCTGGTGTTGTTCATCTTTATTACTTTGCTGATTGCATTTTGAGGACCCGATGGATATCAATGTAACTTTCTGGTCGGAATCGGCAGCATTCCCGTTATTAAGTGTACTGACCTTGGTGCCGCTGGCAGCCATGTCCGCGGCCGCGCTTTCGCGTTCGACGGTTGTCGCGCTGCGCTTTGGTTTTGCCGGTACAGTTCTGAATTTATTGCTGAGCATTTATCTACTGATGCTCTACGATGCCGAGAGGGCAGGGATTCAACTGGCTGAGCAGGTGCAGTTGTTCGGCCTTAGTTATAGTGTCGGCGTCGATGGCATGAACGTGCTGTTCATTCCGTTGACAGCCGTATTAACGCTGCTGGCGCTGATCTATTCCATCATTAACCGGCATGTTATCGACCGGCAGTTCATCGCCTGCCTGCTGGGTTATGAAGCTATATTAATAGGCGCCTTTGCGGCACTGAATGCGATGCAGTTCTGGCTGTGGAGCTTGCTGGAACTGCTGCCTGTGTGTTTGTTGACCCTGCATGCCGGTACCGGACACAAAAGGTCGTGGATCGTAGCCGGCTTGCTGCAGTATTGGGGCTGCGGTTTGTTGATGACGCTGGCCGGCTTTTTATTGCTGGGCTTTGGCTTGATCGATTCGGAGCATCCGCTGACCTTCGATTGGCTCACCATCAAGCAGAACAATGCTTATTTGCACGATGAGATCCTGATTTTCATTCTGCTGTTTTACGGTTTTGCCATTCGCATGCCGCTGTTTCCGTTTCACGGCTGGCTGCCGGCGCTGGCCGAACAGGGCACCGTGGCGAGCGTTGCCATTTTTGTAGTCGGGTTAAAGCTGGGGATTTATGCCGTCATTCGCTTTATCCTGCCTCTGATTCCAGGCGTCGCCGAAGAATGGTCCGATTTTGTCGTCACCCTGGGATTGATCAGCATATTTTACGGCGCGCTGCTGGCGCTCATGCAAATCAATATACGCCGGTTGCTGGCCTTTGCCGTTATCAGCCATACCGGCATGCTGGTGATCGGCATATTCTGTTTCAATACGCAGGGCCTGGAAGGCAGCATCCTGTTGTCGCTGGCTTACGGCTTGGCGACGGCCGGCATGTTCTTCAGCGTCGGCCTGATTTACGAGCGCACCCGCACAGCCTTTATTCCTCGATTGGGCGGCCTGTTCGACACCAACGCCACGATCGCGCTGCTGTTTCTGATTGCCGCTTTGAGCACGATGGTCATGCCCGGCACGCCTGGCTTCGATGCGGCGCATTTGCTCATCGAAGGCACGATTCAGGATCGCGGCTGGCTGGTGGCCGTCGCCATTTTGAGCGGCAACGTGCTGGCCGCGGCTTTCCTGCTCTGGACGTTTCAGCGCATGTTCATGACCAGTACCAAACGCTCCGTACAACCCTACGGCAGCATCCATCACCCGGTCATCAAGGAACGCATTATTACGATCGCGATCAGTGCAATGCTGATCGGCACCGGTTTTGATACGACGCCTGTTCTGAATTTTATAGACGACGAAGTGGCCGTTTTGAGTCAATCTTACCCCATGCATAGTGAGCAACGTGCGACTGAAACGCTGACAGAACCGGCTGAAAGCGGCGCTGCCGATATAAAAAGAGTGAACAATCATGAGTGAAACCGGTTTCCCTATATTAAGTCTGGTGATGGCGCTGCCTTTGTTGGGCGCGCTTGCCACCGGTGCGGCCAGTGACAGCAATTTGGCCAAAAAAATCGCGCTGTCGGTTGCAGGGCTTGAGCTGGCTGCAACGTTGTTCATCGTCTATCTGTTTAATCCGGGCAACGGCGGTTTTCAGCTGATCGAGCGGCATATCTGGGTGCCAACTCTGAATATCGAGTATCTGGTCGGAATCGATGGCATTTCCGTATTGTTTTTGCCGATGTCGGCGCTGCTGACGCTGGTGGCGGTTGTCGCTTCATGGAATTCGGTGCAATATTTGCCGCGTTTCCACTTTGCCTTATTGCTGGCTTTGGAAGGCGTCACGATGGGAGTGTTTGTGGCGCTGGATATGGTGCTGTTCTTTTTGTTCTGGGAACTGACGCTGCCGCCCATTTTCTTCCTGATCGGTTTGTGGGGCATAGGTCCTCAGCGCCGTGGCGCGGCGATGAAATACACGCTGTTCATGCTGTTCGGCGGCGTGCCGTTACTGTTTGCCATCATCATGCTGGCCGTTAATCATGCGGCCCAAACGCACGGCAGCGTGCCGCAGAATTTAACTTTCAGCTTGCCTGTCCTGCTGGATACGCCGATTCCCGACAATTGGCAGGCCATTATTTTTCTATTGCTGCTGGCAGGTTTCGGCGTCAAAGCGCCGTTAGTGCCCTTTCATACCTGGCTGCCAACGACAGCCATGGAAGCGCCTGCGCACATGACCGCCTTGCTGACCGGCCTGAAACTGGGCGCGTTTGGCCTGTTGCGTTATACCATGCCGCTGACGCCGGCCGCTTCGGTCGAATACACCTGGGTACTGGGTATTCTGGGCGCGATCACACTGGTTTATGGCGCCATGATCGCCTTGCAGCAGACCAATCTGCGCCGCTTGTTGGCTTATGCCAGCATCAGTCATGTCGGTCTTGTGATCATCGGCATCGCTACGCTCAACATGCAGGGCCTTCAAGGCGCGATTTTTCAATTGCTCAATTTTACCCTGATCGCCAGCAGTCTGATGCTGATAGCGGGCTTTATCCAGCATCGCCTGGGCAGTACCGAAGTCATCCATTTGGGCGGCCTGGCGAAAGTGATGCCCCGATTGACCGCTTTTTTCTTTTTATTTGCCATAGCCAGCATCGGTGTGCCGGGAGCCAGCGGTTTTCCGGCAGAACTGCTGTTGATCATCGGCGCGCTGAATGCGCATCCCAGCCTTGGCATTGCCGCCTTGATGGGGGCTGTTCTGGGGGCGTCCTATATGTTGTCCTTTATGCGCCGCGCGTTTTACGGGCCTGTTGAGCATGTCAGCGTCAGTCAGTTGCAGGATCTGCGAAAACGCGAACTGGGCTTGCTATGCGTGCCGGCCCTGCTGGTATTGTTGTTCGGCTTCTTTCCTAACTTGATATTGAACACCAATAAACTGACGGCAGAAGCATGGTTGACCCGGCTGACCAGCTCATCGTTCGTGATCAATGGCGACTATGTGCTGCAAAGTCAGGAAGTGCATGAAACAGCGCATTTATCTGAACCTATTAAATAGCAAGATCGGGTACAATCTTTAATTTGCCTTAAATGAGCCCATCATGAAGCCGAACAACGACGCCATTAAAAAACGTTATGACCGGATTGCCCCGTATTTTGACGGCATGGAGGCAGTCATGGAAGGCCTGTTTTTCAAAAGCTGGCGCAAAAGGCTATGGGATAGGGTGGATGGACACCATATTCTGGAAGTCGGCGTCGGCACGGGCAAGAACTTTGATTATTATCCGAAGGACGCCCGCATAACCGGCATCGATTTCAGCGAAAAGATGCTGAGTGAGGCTAAGCGCAAACGCGGCAGGAAGCAGGTCAGCGTGGAACTGGATTTGATGGACGTCCAATCCTTGTACTTTGCCGATAACAGTTTTGATACCGTTATCGCCTCCTTCGTTTTTTGCTCGGTGCCGGCGCCGATAAAGGGCTTGAAAGAGCTTTACCGCGTCTGCAAGCCGGGCGGGCAGGTGTTGTTGCTGGAGCATGTATTGAGTTCAAACCCCGTGATCGCAGGCGCCATGAATCTGCTTAACCCGATCGTGGTCACTCTGGTCGGCGCCAATATCAACAGGCAGACTGTCAAAAACGTGCAAGCCTGCCCGTTTAGTTCTGTGCGTGTCGATGAGCACAGCAGCGATATTATCAAGTTGATTGAAGCGCGAAAGTAATGGCCGGGCCTAAGCCTTTCAGAAATGCCCCTGCCAGATGGACTTTTGCCCCTCCTCATCGATATCCCAGAACGATGTGCTGCCGATAAAGTCGTCGACAAAGGGCTGACCGAAAACCGTGCAGCCGCTCAGGCACAAGTTCAGATAATGGGCCTGAGCCTTTGATGCCGATAAATAGCGGTAAGGCTCGAAGTCGCGGGCTTTGAAATAATAAGCGTCAAAGATATCCGCCTCATCATGATAATGGCAGGCCGTGATCCGGCAGAAATCATAGCCTTTTTCCCGCTCCAGCAAACGATCCAGCGATTGTTCATCCATTTCGAAGCACGTGCCGTTCATGACCTGCTCCGGCTCGGCATCTTCGGCATTCAGGACACAAACGGCAGCCTGATGCTGCTCATCGTAGCGGTAAGTCGACGCCAGATTGAAAACCCGCTTCAAGCCACGCACCTTCACGGGCATGATATTGCGCGCCTCAGGTACGGTTCGGGTTAATGACTGTTGGTTGATTAAACTGCCGTAGGCAAATATTTTATAAATTTTGGACATGTTTGTTGCGAAGCTGATCAGATCGATATTATTAAGGTTGGCAAAAGAAATAAGCTCAGGAAAAGTGTGTTGGCGTAGTACGGACAAATTAAAAAATAAACTTTAGAGATTTATAATATTCTAATTGCTAAGGCAGGGCTGCAACCTTGGTTGTGCAGATGACGCCGGTTAGAGACGCTTTTTAAAGCGCTGAAAAACAGGGCAAGACATGATAGCCGGCAAAACTTTTTAGCTCAATCGCAGTTGAATTGGGTAAAATATAAATTGTTATCAAAATTAGCTATATACGTGAAATTAAAACTAGACAACTTGGTACAAACCCGTATTCCGACCCGACACGGCGAGTTTATCCTGCATTATTACAGCAATAATATCGATAAAAAAGAGCATGTCGCCTTCATTAAAGGCAGTGTTGCCGACAAGGAAAACGTGCCCGTTCGCATTCATTCCGAGTGCTTTACCGGCGATGTTTTGGGTTCACGCCGCTGCGATTGTGGCGAACAGCTCGATATGGCGCTGCAATTGATCGACGAAGCCGGTTTCGGCATCCTGATTTATCTCCGGCAGGAAGGCCGAGGCATCGGCCTGCTGAAAAAACTGCAAGCCTATAACCTGCAGGATCAGGGCATGGATACTGTCGATGCCAATATACACCTGGGGCATCTTGCCGATGAACGGGAATACAGCATCGCAGCGCTCATGCTGAATGATCTGAAGGTAAAGTCGATCGAACTGATCACCAATAATCCGAAAAAAATTAACGAGTTGAAGAAGCTCGGCATTAATGTCGTCGGGCGCATTCCGATTGAAGCCGCAGCGCATGATGACAATCTGGAGTATTTAAAAACCAAAGTAAAAAAAATGGCTCATATGCTGTCTATGTCTAAACATGATGATAAGAAGTAAATGATCGACTGGATGTTGTTGTTAGTTCATTAATTTGTAAAAGTCTGGGATCTGATTTGGCATAAGTGAAATCAGTTTCAGACTTATGCTGTCATTATTCAAAAGTAGAAATGAATAGCTGCTATCGGCTACAACCAGTCGATTATAAATGGCGGGTAAATCTCGGGAAGCGCCCTCTCATAACGTGAAGTTGAGGGGCGAGAAGCCGGCTTGCCGGCATAGCAGCCCATCTCGAACGAAATGTTAAACCCGTAGTACAAGCTCATAACAATATGGAGCACAGCAACATAAGCGTGCCAGGGACAAAAAGAATCTGGAATATCTTTGGGTGGACTACCTCACTTAGGGTTTCTCCGCCCCACGACGCAAGGCCCGGCCCACCGAGTTCGAAGAGAGCCGCCCAAGCCGCCAAATAGGTTCCCAGGTAAGCTAATGCCTTACCAGGATGAACCGTCAAATCAGTATCAATAGCTCCTGTGCCAATACCAACTGCCAAGGCTAGGATCGCGACGACTGCGACTTCCAAAAAGCTACGCAAAAGTTGATCGCGTAAACTTTCAAGGCGCTGCAATTCCAGCGTTCTCGTTTCGTGTGAGTCAGGAACATATTTCCCTTCGAAGAAGGCGCGCCGCAGATCTTCGGCTTTCAAGTTGAGCCAGACAACATGTTCAACAGCGGCATCTAGATAACGCCGCTTAGACGTAAGCAGCAACCATGCCCCTTTCATCGGATGTGTTGGCTTGTACTGATTGATGTCGGTCATAAGTGCCTAATAAATAATTAAATAGTTCTCTGTATCATCCATGATTACCTCATCCTGAGCAATAAATTCAGCTCGTAGGATGCGCTGAATGCAGTGATGCGCATCGATCGCGAACGATGCGGTTCGTACCTCACCGCATCCTACTGCGCTGTTAGATCAATATCAGAGTTTTACAATTAATTGAAAGAATCGATCCCTCAGCGCGTTAATTATCTCGGCAATACCGTCTCAACCAGCTTGACCCAATAAGCCGTACCAATCGGCAGGATCTCATCTTTAAAATCATAGTGCGGGTTATGCAACAGACAGCCGTTTTCGGCGGGGCCGTTGCCCAGCCAGAGATAACAGCCCGGCTTTTCCTGCAGCATAAAGGCAAAGTCTTCCGAGCCCATGCTGGGAGTCGGCTGACGGTCGATGCCATCCTCGCCGACCACTGCAATGGCGGCGTTCAGCGCCATCTGTGTTTCTTCTTCCGTATTGAATGTGATCGGATAACCGGGATTTTCCGGATTGAATTTAATCTCTGCCGTTACATTGAAGCCCTGGCAGAGGGCATGGGTTAGCTGACGGATCTTGTCGGCAATGGTTTTTTGCGCACTATCGCTGAAACAGCGGAACGTGCCGCGCAACACGACTGATTCCGGCAAGGCGTTCCAGGTCTGGCCGGCATGGATCTGGGTAATGCTGACGACAGCCTGTTCAGCCGGATCGACGGTTCGGCTGATGATCGTCTGTAAGACAGTGATCAATTGGGCGGCCGCGACGATGGCGTCACTACCCAAATGCGGCATCGCGGCATGGGTAGCCTGGCCTGTCAGCACAATCTCGAAACAATCGAACGATGCCATCATCGGCCCCTGTTTGACGGCAAAATGGCCGAGCGGAACATCGGGAAAATTATGCAGGCCAAATACGCAGTCGGCCGGAAATTTTTCAAACAGGCCGTCCTGAATCATTTGTTTGGCGCCGGCCCGGCCTTCTTCAGCCGGTTGAAAAACAAAATACACGGTGCCGTTAAAATCGCGATTACGTGCCAAATAACTGGCCGCGCCCAATAACATGGCGCAATGCCCATCGTGACCGCAGGCGTGCATTTTGCCTTCATGGCGGGATTTGTGGTCAAACGTGTTCTGCTCCTGTATGAACAGCGCATCCATATCGGCGCGCAGGGCGATCTTCTTGTTGCTGTCTCCGGCCGACAAGGTGGCGACTACGCCGGTTCTGCCCAGGCCCTGATGCACGTCCAGGCCAAAACCGGACAGTTTGTCGGCGATGAACTCGGCCGTTCCGGTTTCTTCAAACGCGGTTTCCGGAAACTGGTGCAGATGCCGGCGCCATTGGCGCATGTCGTCGTGGAGTTGTTGAATGTCGCTGGGTATGGGCATGGCAGAATGGTTAAAGGTGATTCATACAGGCTGCTTGATAATCCTATCATAGCCAGAAAGCCGCTTGGCAGCTAATAAATTCGATAACCTGCATGATCCGGCCTAATGCTCAGCAGGATCGTCAGGCTCGCCTTTATACTCGCGGATGATGCGCCGGACATCGCCCATTTCAAATCCGTAAGTCCTTTTCAGAATGCCGAGGCGCTGGTCTTTACTGATTGAATCCGGCAGATTCAGCGCCTTAAGAATATGCTCGGCCGGTACGCCGGTTTCCTGTTCCAGCTCCGCCAGCGTCATTGATCCCTTGATCTGGATGTCCTTGCCTCTGGTCAGGGCGTCTTCGGATACTTCGACAGGCGTTATGACCGGCGCGAAAGCCAGCGCAATCAGCGCCAGCAGGCCAACCAGGCCGAGACCGGCCCTGAGCCCTGACTTGTCGCTGGGACGTCCTGTTATTGTGCAAGCGATCCAGCGCCAGTGCAGCAGCAGGTGAACGGCAAGCACGCCAAGGAAAGCCGCCGATATCCAGAAATGTATCGTTCCCCATTCATGCCGGTTCAAGCCCCAGATGCTCGAAAAACGGCCGCTGCCCGGCGGCAGGATATAGCGCATCAGTACGCCGGTCGCAGTCAGAAAAAGAAACCCGATAAACGCGATGACATCAATTATAAAATTCAACGTGGCTTTCACTGAAACCTCTCCCTGCATAGTGGTTCATAATTTTTGCACATTCGCCGACAATAATACGGCAACAGCTTAACGGGTATCTTTGTGCATAAATCAATCCGGTTCAAACTCTTTTTGACATTTTTGCTGACGACGAGTCTTATCGTCTCGGGCATGTATGTGTTCATGCGCTGGTCGCTGGATCGCGGATTTAACGCTTTCATCGAAAAACGCCAGCAGGAACGCATCGGCGCACTGGTCGAGGGTCTGGGCGAATACTATGCCGGCGATCAGGATTGGCAGGCATTGACCGGCAACAAGCGGAAGTGGATGGAACTGTTATGGCAGGCCAACGAGCATCGGCATTACCGGCCGGCGCAGTGGTTCAAGCAGGCATTGAGCGAGCCGCCCGACGTCTGGCCGCCGGCGCTGCCCGAATCGCAAGCCCGCTGGCGCTTCAAGCCGCTGGAGCTGAGCGTGATGCTGTTGCGCGCCGACAAGTCGGTCATCTTCGGCCGCAGAGACTCGCTGCAGCAGTTGACTCTCTATCCCATACGCCATCAGCAGCAGACGGTCGGCTTTCTGGGCGTGCTGCCGGGCAAGCCGGTCAATCAACCGCTGGAGCTGCAGTTTATGGAGCGCCAGTCGCAGGCCTTTATCTGGATTGCCGTATTCATGGTTCTGTTGTCGGCTGGACTGGCCTTGCTGCTGGCTTACACACTGGGGCGTCCGCTCAAGCGCATTACCGCCGCGGCCAAGGCGCTGGCGGTGGGCAGTTATGATACGCGCCTGCCGGTCGAGTCCGGCGATGAGCTGGGCCAGCTGGCGCGGGACTTTAACGAGATGGCGGCGGCGCTGGAGCAATCGGAGCAGACGCGGCGGCGCTGGGTGGCCGATATTTCGCACGAGTTGCGTACGCCGCTGGCTGTTTTGCGCGGCGAGCTGGAAGCGCTGCAGGACGGCATCAGGCCGCTAACACGGGCCGCTGTCGATTCGCTGATGAACGATGTCATGCGGCTGCATCGCCTGACTGACGATCTGTATCAATTATCGCTATCCGATCAGGGCGCGTTGAGTTATCGTAAAACGCTGGTCGATCCGGTCGCGGTCTTGAAACAAGACCTTGCCGCGCTGGCGCCTGAATTCGACAGCAAGCAGCTCCGCGTGCATCTGGCGGACAAGCTGGCGGCTGCCGCCAAAATTCACGCCGACCCGGACCGTCTGTCGCAGCTCTACCGTAACCTGCTTAACAACAGTCTTAACTATACGGACCGAGGCGGCCAGCTCGATATTACCGTTTCCCGGCAGGGGAACAGGCTGATCATGGTTTTTGCCGACAGCGGGCCGGGCGTGACGGAGCAGGAGCTGCCGCACCTGTTTGACCGCTTTTATCGCGTGGAAAGCTCGCGCAGCCGGCATCATGGCGGCGCGGGGCTGGGCCTGGCGATTTGCAGCAATATCGTGCAGGCCCACAACGGCACGATAAAGGCGCAAGCCTCGCCGCTGGGCGGCCTTGCCATTCATATTGAACTACCGATTGACTCATGAACCGTATCCTGATTGTAGAAGACGAAGAAAAACTGGCGCGTCTGGAAGCCGACTATCTGCGTAATGCCGGCTTTGAAACCTTCTGTCTGGTCGATGGGCTGGCTGTCGTGCCGTGGCTGAAGGAAAACTCAGTGGATCTGATACTGCTGGATCTGATGCTGCCGGGTCGCGACGGCCTGGACCTGTGCCGGGATATCCGCCGTTTCAGCACCGTGCCGATCATCATGGTGACCGCGCGCATAGAGGAAGTCGACCGCCTTCTGGGATTGGAGCTCGGGGCCGACGACTATATCTGCAAGCCGTTCAGTCCGCGCGAGATGACCGCGCGCGTCAAGGCCGTGCTGCGAAGAATGCAACCTTTGGCAATGGAGCCGGTCTCTAATCTATTGAAGCTTGACCCGCAGAGTTTCAGGGTCTCGGTCGGCAAACTGGAAACGGAATTAACCGCGGTCGAATTCCAGTTGCTGCAAACGATGTACCAGCAGCCGGGGCGCATTTTTTCCCGCGCCAGACTCATGGACCTGATGTATCAGGATCAGCGTATCGTATCCGACCGGACCATTGACAGCCATATTAAAAAACTGCGCAAAAAACTGGCCGATCTGTTGCCCGGCCAGGAGTTGATCCATTCTGTTTACGGCGCCGGTTATCGCTATGAGGCGCCAAATAGAAACAGCGATTAAATTTCCTTATTTTTTACACAATCGCTGCAAATTGTTTGCCTTTTTTATCGATATAGTAAGACCCAAGAACGGAGATGGACCGTTCGAAAACCATAACTTTACAGAGATGAGAGAATAACTATGAACAAGAAAATCATAACGATCGCAATCGCCCTGGCTCTTCCTTTCTCCGCATCGGCTGGGGCCGGCGCCGAAAAAGAGGGTTTTGAAGGCGGATATCGGCACGGCGAGAAAATGGAGCGTATGACCAAGGAGCTGAATTTAAATGAAGAGCAAAAAACCAAAATGGATGCCTTATTCAAGGAGCAGCATGAGAAATATAAAACCCTTCATGAAGAAACCCGCACGCGCCTGAAAGAAATCCTGACGCCTGAACAAATGCAAAAGATGGATGAAATCAAAAAACGCCATCACGAAAAATGGAAAAGCAAGAAGGGCATGGAAAAACAAGAGTAATGCCAGCAAGGACGCCCTAACTCATCCTCGATCCAGGGACGGATCGGTTTTTCTGATGCCAAACGCTGCTCACGGCCGGCAGATTCTGTTTTTGCCAAGCATTAGCAGTTTCATCTGATCTGCAACAGGTCTTTTTCCATGGCGTGACCGTCCGCACTTAAGGTTGCTGGTGTTGAGCATGACGGCAGCATTCCTCATCCGCGGCTGATTCGTCGAGGCCAATTTCTCACTGATGTTGCGCAGTCAGCTAGATTCAGATCAGCTTGGCAATGTGTCGCTAACGCGATGGTTGTGTTAATCGGGTTTGTCGCTCCCGAGGGCGATTGCACTGCTTTTAACAGCCTGTGTAGGCTGGGTTGGAGCTTTAGCGGAAGCCCGGCATGGGCGGCCGAAATGCCGGGTTTATCAACCCAGCCTACCGCTGCTAAAAGCGGCTGTAGGGTACGCATCGCGTACCTGTTCAAAGCTTGCCGAGTTCACTCCAACTCCAAAAGGTACGCGATGCGTACCCTACGAAGGGGACTCCAAATGCCGGGTTTATCAATCCAGCCTGCCGCTAAAAGCGCCGGTGCCCGGCGCGGCAAACGGGATGAAACCGCCTTTGCGCAATATCCGTTCCTCAGTAAAATTCAGCTATTTTGCGCGGGCATCATCGCTTACAATGCCGCGCATGAGCGGGCTTGTTTTTCAGCCTGAAGATTAAGCGGAGCGGCAGCTCCAACTACTACCTGAGGATATTTATAATGAAAACAATTCACCTTGCCTTTGTGGCGCTGTCGCTTTTCAGTTTTATCGGCAGAGTCGTGCTGTCAGAAGTCAATCCCGAAATGCTGAAACAGAAAACCTTTAATATCGGCCCCCATGTCATCAATACAATATTGTTGCTCAGCGGTATCATTCTGGTTTTTCAAGGATCATGGCTGTCAATGGAGTACGGCTGGATTATCGGCAAGCTAATAGGCCTGTTGGGCTACATCGGTTTAGGCATAATGGTACTGCATAATCAGGGCACTACCCGTTGGCTGGCGTTTGCCGGTGCGCTGGCCTGCTTTGCCTATATCGGCATGGTCGCGGTGACCAAGGACGCGTGGTTCTTTTTATAAGCCTATAAAAGTCGAAGGGCACGAAGTTTTATATTTTTCTTCCTGCCCTTGTTTATAAACAAAAATCCATTTTGCCGATCTGTTGATCCAGCCGGCGCAAAACATCCTTCCCGCGCTTTAGGTCGGTTCCGTCAAACTCCAGTTCTCGATGATCCGTCAATACATCCCAGCGGCATAGCAGGTTTTTTAGCTGGATGCGCTCGCTGGCGGTGAAGTGGTATTGTTGAACTAATTGGCTGAACAGGTGCGGTTCGGGCGATGTGATCAGCTTGGCCAGGGCGGTCATGTCGGTCAGTAAGGCTTCAACAGCCGGAATATGAGCCGCTATCAAGGCAGAAACCTGCTTAGGCTCAATGTTTTCCGCTGGCATTTGTTTGTTGTCCGAGACCACTTTCAGGCACTGAGTCAATTCCGCACAGGAAAAGCGCGTTGCGGTCTCGTAAAATGCCGAGGCTTCCATGTCGTACAGGTGTGGAAGGTCGTACTGAAGTTGTGGTCTTGAAGCGGTTTGCAAGCTATCGGTGAGGCAATGCTGATTACACACTAGCGGCGGGTAATAATGCTTTCCGCTGTCGAGATCGATGATTTTGTCAATTAGACGCAGCGTCCCTAAGGCATGGTCTTTATGTCCGGCGATGCCGATATTGAGCATAACCGGATTTTCTGCCGAGGCCAACAAGGCTTGCGTGTAGGCCACGCCGGCTGCCATGGCGCTTTTGCCGGGGCCGGTCACAATCAGGCAGATGTCCTGGTTCAGATACACGGCAAACGGCTCAACAGCCGTATCTTTCTTCAGTTTAAAATGGGCGGTCAGCGGTTTGGCTTCGCAGGGCAGAGCGGTGTAGATAAAAGTTTTGTGCTTGGCTTGATTCATAAAGCGGAGTCTTGGGGCGGCTAAGGATAGATAGCCGGCAGTGGGGGAGGGCCTTAGCCGTAACTAAAGCCCTTCCAAAGCTGAGCGCCTGTTACGGCGCCGTGGTCGGCGCTCGTTCCGGCGGCTTGGCCGTACCGGTGCCGCCGACTTCGCTGGCTTCCTTATAGTAGAGATTTTTCAGGCGGCTGAAGGCGCCCCATAAGGTCGTATCCATGACGGTATGGTTGCCGATTGAAACGATAACGCGGGCCAATTCCGGAATTCTGTTTCGGGTAGACAACATATATACCGGTTCGACATACAGCACGGTATTGCCCATCGGCAGGATCACCATGCGGCCCAAGGCAATTTGTGAACCCCGCTGATCCCATAACGTGAACTGTGCGGCAATGTCCGGATTTTGGGAAATCAAGGCTTCAACCTGTGCAGGACCGTTAACCTGGATGTCCTTCAGGAACTTGAAGACGGTAATGTTAGGCTTATAGTCCAGGCCGCAGCCGGCTTTATCCAGTATGCTGGCAACCCCGATCATGCTCAGATTGGTTCTGTTGACAGGCGTCATCGGGTTGATCAGGACCAATTCTTCCTTATGGTTGCAGTAGCCGAAATCCATGGTCTGATAGTACGGCATGACCGGTTCTTCACGCACATTGGCAAATTGCCAGGTTTCGGCCTGCTCGTAGAACAGCTCCGGGCTGCGCTGGTGATATCGGGCAAAAATTTTCATCTGCGCGTAGTACAGATCGCGCGGATAACGCAAATGGGTGCGTAATTCAGCCGGCATTTCCTCGATATTCTTAAACACACTCGGATAAGCGTTGCTGTAGGCGCGAATGAGCGCATCCGATGGATCGGAAACGTAATAAGCCACTTCGCCGTCAAGGGCGTCGACGACGATCTTGACCGAGTTGCGGATATAGTTGAAGTCTTGTGGGTCGTCTAGAAAATCATCGGCCGCCGGTTTGGAAACCGGATACCACTTTGATAAGGTATAGGCGTCCTGTATCCAGAAAAAACGATCTTTGCCGATCACCAGATAAGGATCCTTGTCCAGATGCAGGAACGGCGTCAGCTTGCGGATACGCTCCACGATATTGCGGCGTATCAGAAGCTTGCTCTGGTCGGTAATATTGGTAGAGAAGAATATTTTTTCGTCTTTGAAATAAAAGGCGAATAATGCTTTTCTGAAAAGCGACGGGATCGGAATGCCGCCCTTGCCCTTATATTCAGCTTCCACCCCCGGATCAGTCAGCGAGCCGGAAATGCCGACAACGTTTAGTCTGTTAGGTATGACGGCATAAGTGTAATCTTCCTGGCCATAGTAAATATCCGGGTATTTGACGCTTAAGCCGACCGGCGAATACATGTTCAAGTCGCGTAAATACCAGACCAGCGGCTTGCCTGCATCCTGTGCGGCCGGCGAAACGACGGCGCCATAGCCGTGCGTATAGCGCAGGTGCATGTTTTCCCACGTTTGTGCAGATTCCGGCAGCTTGGAAAAGTTGAGCTCGCGGGCTGCCAGATTGACCTGGCGGGTGTGGTCCAGGATGAAATAGCGGTCTTCATCGACATGTGGAAAGCTGTAATAAGGCCGGATGCCCTGCAACTGGCGGTAGCCGTCTATCAGCAGTTCTCGGTCCCAGACCGGAATATTCTCGAAGAATTTCTGCGTGCTCCAGGCATTAATGTCATCCGTGGCATCAAGCTTAATCGGCAGTTCAACGACATTGATACGTTTTAAATCATACGCGCCCAGCGTCGCTTCAATGTTGTTCTGCATGAACGTTTTTTCAGTCCTGACCGGATTCGGATTGACAATGAATTTTTGTATGGCGGCCGGGATCGAATCAATGGTTGGAATGAACATAACCAACAGAAACGCGCCGAGCGAGATCAGGAACGGTGTTTTAATGCGATGTTTTTCCGAGAAAATAAACAGGCTGGCCGTAATGGCGGTTGCCAGAAAAGTGATGATGCTGAGCCAGATGAAGGGCAACCGGTAACGGATTTCTACAAAACCGGGACCATAGAACACAGGCTCGTGCGATGTATTGTAAAGCAGCGAAAACCGCTCCAGCATGAAGCCCCAAATGACGAACAATACGACGAAACCGATCAGGACGCCTAAGTGAATCTTGGCACCAAGCGGGAATTCCTTGCTCTGATCAGGCACAAACACATGCTCGAGCCAATACAGCGCGCCGACCGAGAAAAACAGTAAAATGGCCGTTAGCAGCAATTCCTTCTGGATCAGGATATAAATCGGATAGGACAGCATGTAAAAGCTGACATCGTTGCCGTAGACCGGCTCGGTTACGCCTGAATCACTGCCGAAAAAATACAGTAATGCGGTTTCCCACTGCTGATAGAACGGTATCGCAATAAGAATGGCCAGCAACAGTGAGATCAATGTATAGATTCTCATCGAGCCGCTCATGAACATGTCGGCGAAGCGCTGAAAGCGGCGGCTTTTGTCTATATTATTAAAAACCTCGTCGGGCGGATTCAGGCCCAGGTAACGCGAGGCAATCCAGAAGTGGAAAAAGAAAATCGCAAAGAAAACCAGCGTAACGCCGCCGGACAGAAAGAATTTATAGAGCAGCCTTAACCAGAAGTAGGCCTCGAATTTTAATTCCCGAAACCACCAGAAATCGACGATCAGATCGAGAAAGATGAAATAAAAGGCGGCATACACAATGCCTGCGACGACCAGGATCACTCCTAGCGAGGCGAGTAAAAGCTTCCAATTCCGCATAGTGTCCTCTTTTTTTATAGATTATGCTTTTGACAATGCTTAATTTGCCGGCATTAGCCATTGGTTGCTTAATGCCGGCATGAATGGTTTTATTCTAGCACCCAATAGAGGTTCGTAGCGATTTAGTGCTTCTTTATTGCTCTTTGGACGCCTTGCCGGCCTTTAGGTCTGACAGCAATACGGACTTTGGTCTTCGGGCATAAAGTCTGGTCAGTTCGGTAAAAGGCGTAAGTAAGCTCAGGCATGCTGCGGCCTTTGCGTTCAAGTCCCTGGTGGATTTGCTGTCTCTGATAGGCAGGCCGAAGCGAAGCTCCAGATCAGTGCGGCTTTCATGCCTGAAGTCCAGATGCAGGGTTCGTTAAGGGAGTTTTTCAGGAAAATGCGCGCACTTGGCCCAGCCGCGAGCCGCAAGGGCTCGCGGCTGGGCCATGAGGCATTTAAGCCAGGCTTTTGCTCGCTACTTCGTAAACATCCTTGGAGATGTTTTCGGTGCCCATGATTCTTTCGAGCTGTGCTTTCATAAGCGCCTGCCGGCTTTCGTCATAGCGCCGCCATTGCGTTAAGGCGCTGAGCATGCGCGATGCGACCTGCGGGTTGATCGTGTTCAGCGCGATGATCTGATCGGCCAGGAATTGATAGCCCTGGCCGTTGGCGGCATGAAAATGCAGCTGATTGGCCTGGCTGAAGGCGCCGATCAGGGATCTGACGCGGTTCGGATTTTTCAGATCAAAAGCGTCATGGGCCATCAAGGCCTGGACCGTGGCAAACGTGCCGGGCATCGGACTGGATGCCTGCAGCGCGAACCATTTATCAATCACCAGCGCCTCATTCCGCCATTGTTGGTAAAAATCCGTCAGGCACTGCCGGGTGGCCGGGTGCGGGTTGTTGACGATGGTCGCTAAAGCAGCCATCTGATCGGTCATGTTGCGGGCCGTCTTGAACTGCTGCTCGGCCCACTTTTGAATTTCCGCATTTTCAAGCTTGCTCAAATAGCTCAGGCAGATGTTTTTGATGCGTCTACGGCCTATGGCGCCGGCATCGAACTGGCCTGACTCGTCGCGATGATTGGCTTGGTACAGCGCCTGGAACTGCGACTGCAACTGTTGAGCCAGCGTTCGTTTAACGAATTCCCTCGCCTTGTGGATGGCTTCCACATCGACCACCTGCATCTGCTCGGCCAGATAAGTCTCCGACGGCAGGTCCAGCAACAGGGAGAAATAGGACAGATCATCCCAGGGCTGTTCCAGCACTTTTCTGAAAGCCTCGACGATAATCGGGTCAAGATGCATGTCCCGGCCGTTTCGGCAGTCTTCGATGAGTCGCATGATAATGGCGCCGGCCAGTTGTTGCCCGGCTTCCCAACGATTGAAGGTGTCGCTGTCATGGCTTAATAAAAACGCCAGTTCTTCAAGACTGTAATCCATGGCCAGCTTGACCGGCGCCGAGAAGCCTCTCAGCAAGGAGACGACAGGCTGCTGCGCCAGACCCTCAAAAGTAAACGACTGTTCTGCTTCGGTGACAGATAAAGTCACTTCATCACTGGCTTGATCGCTGTCTTTCAGCTGGCATGAAGCAACAGAACCGTCACGGTTGATCAGTCCGACTTTGACGGGAATATGCAGCGGTTCTTTGACGGGCTGGCCCGGCGTCGGCGGGCAGCTTTGGGCGATGGTCAAGGTCAGCGTTTGTCCGTTCGGCTCATAGTGCTGCCGGACCGTCAATACCGGCGTGCCGGCCTGGGAGTACCAGCGCCGGAACTGGGTCAGGTCGGCGCCGTTGGCGTCTTCCATGGCCTTGACGAAATCATCGCAAGTGACGGCCTGGCCGTCATGGCGTTGAAAATACAGATCGCTGCCTTTTCTGAAGCCTTCGGCGCCCAGCAAGATGTGAATCATGCGCACGACTTCGGCGCCTTTTTCGTACACGGTCAGGGTATAGAAATTGTTGATTTCCATATAGGAGTCAGGCCGGACCGGGTGCGACAGCGGGCCTGCATCCTCGGCAAACTGGCGCGTACGCAGCATGTTGACGTCTTCGATGCGCTTGACGGCCTTGGAGGTCCGGTCGCCGGTAAATTCCTGGTCGCGGAATACGGTGAAGCCTTCCTTCAGGCTGAGCTGGAACCAGTCGCGGCAGGTGATGCGGTTGCCGGTCCAGTTGTGGAAATATTCATGGCCGATGACGCCTTCGATATGCTCGTAATCAGAGTCGGTGGCCGTGTCGGGACGCGCCAGCACATATTTGGTGTTGAATACGTTGAGCCCCTTGTTTTCCATTGCGCCCATGTTGAAGTGGCTGACTGCAACGATCATGTACAGATCCAGATCGTACTCGCGGCCATAGACTTCTTCATCCCAGCGCATTGCGTTTTTCAGGGACTGCAGCGCGTGGTCGCATTTGTCCAGGTCATGCGGCTCGACAAAGACTTGCAGGCTGATGTTCCGGCCCGATTGCGTGATGAAGTTGCCTTCGACGCAGTGCAGCTGGCCGGCGACCAGCGCGAATAAATAGCAGGGCTTGTCGAACGGGTCTTCCCAGGTGACCCAATGACGATTTTCGGACAGTTCGCCATGACCGACTTTATTGCCGTTCGACAGCAGTACCGGATAGCGGTTTTTGTCGGCGATGATGGTGGTCCTGAACCGCGCCATGACGTCGGGGCGGTCGAGATAATAGGTGATTTTTCTGAAGCCTTCTGCTTCGCATTGCGTGCACAGCATGCCGTTGGAAAGATACAGACCTTCCAAAGCGGTATTGGCTTTCGGATTGATCAGGTTTTCGATGGTCAGCACAAAGCGTTGATCTTGAGGTACTTCATGGATGACCAGGGAATCGGTCGTTTGCTGGTAGTCAACTGCGGTTAAATTATCGCCGTCATTCAGGTTGACGCGCAGAAGTTTCAGGTTTTCGCCGGATAAAGTCAGCGATTTGCCGGCGGATTGGCTGGCCGGATTGCGGCGCATGGTAAGCCGGGAGATGACTTGGGTGTTTTCGTCATCGAGCGTGAAATTCAATTCAACGCTGTCGATCAGGTAGTCAGGGACAGTGTAATTTTTTAAATAGATGGTTTGTGGATTGGCATCACGCATAGTATTTTCGGGAATGTTTATTGATTTAAGGTCAGGATTGGGTTTTGACAGCAAAAATGGCGATAAGTAACCATGCGCTTAAAAAAGCAACGCCGCCTATCGGCGTAATCATGCCCAACCATTTCAGATTCAGGATCGTCAGCAGATACAGGCTGCCGGAAAACAGCAGTATGCCGGCGAACATGAGCCAGCCGGCCCAGTACACCAGCGCCGACGCACTCGGTATGAAGGCAATGGCGACCAGGCCCAGCGCATGCCACATCTGGTAGCTGACCGCAGTTTTGTAGACTTCGAGCATCTCGGGGCTCAGGACGTTTTTTAAGGCGTGAGCCCCGAATGCGCCCATGCTGACGCCCAGAAAGGCGCTGAGCGCGCCAAGGCACAGAAACAGTGAGTTCATATTATTTTTCCAGCAGTCTGGGCATGAGTTGTACGAGATTGCACGGGCGGGTGCGGAAATCAAGCTGCTCCCTGATTAAATCATCCCAGGCCGTACGGCAGGCGCCCGATGAGCCGGGCAGGCAAAAGACATAGGTGGCATTGGCGACGCCGGCAATCGCTCTGGACTGGATCGTCGACGTTTTAATGTCCTGATACGACAGCATCCTGAAGATTTCGCCGAAACCGTCCAGAACCTTGTCCAGCAAAGGCTGTACCGCTTCCGGCGTGCCGTCCCGGCCCGTCACGCCGGTGCCGCCCGTGGTCAGGACGACATTAATGTCGTCATCGGCAATCCATGCCGAAACAGCGGCCCGAATCCGGTAGATATTGTCAGGGACTATTTTCTTTTCAATAACCTGGTGCCCTGCTTCCTGGGCGCGTTCCACCAGGGTTTTGCCGGATATGTCATCGCTGTCGGTGCGGGTGTCAGAGACCGTCAGTACGGCAATATTCAACGGTATAAAGTGTTTTTCAGTTGTCATAATTTAAAAAAGGCAGAAGCGGCCGTTTAGCCGCTCAGGCAGCGCTTTTGCGCGTGGTAAAAAGGGCGGCCTGTCGGCCGCCCTCAATTAGACTTTGGTCTTATATTACTGCAATACCAGGAAGAATGCTTCCTGTCCGCGCTGAATATTAATCAGCAGCGGACCTCTCGGATCAATGACCTGGTTAAACTCGTCAAGATTATGAATGCGGTAGCGGTTCGCCGTCACAATCACATCGCCGGGGCGCAAGCCTACGCGCCATGCTTTTGACGATGTGTCGATCTTTTCGATTAAAACCCCCTCGACCTGATCCTTTTGCGTGGTGCTTAATATCGTGCCCTGCAGGGCAGGATGCAGTTTGTTGCCCGCCAATTGCGGTCTTTGCGGCTTGCCGATCGTGGCCGTCGTTTCCCTTTTCTCGCTGCCTCGGAAATATTGTATGTCTACATTGTCGCCAATTTGCATCAGGCCGATGATGTTGCGGATGTCATGGCTGTTTTTAACGGATCGGCCATTGACTGACACGATAATATCGCCCGGCTCCAGGCCTGCTCTGGCTGCTGGCGAATTGTTTTCGACCCGGCTGACCACTGCGCCGTTTTTGCTTTCAAGATTAAATGCCTTGACCAGGTCCCCGCTCAGATCCTGGGTCGTTACGCCCAGCAGGCCGCGTCTGACTTCGCCATGTTTAACCAGCGAATCCTTGATTGTCATGACCATATTAGCCGGAATCGCAAAGCCGATGCCGACGTTGCCGCCGGAAGGCGCCAGAATGGCTGTGTTCATGCCGATAAATTCGCCGCGCAGATTGACCAGTGCGCCGCCAGAATTGCCGGGGTTGATGGAGGCGTCGGTCTGGATAAAGTCCTCATAGCCTTCTATGCCTAGGCCTGATCGGCCCAAGGCGCTGATAATGCCCGATGTGACGGTCTGCCCCAAGCCGAACGGGTTGCCGATAGCCACGACGAAATCGCCGACTTTGAGCTGGCTGGAGTCGGCAATGGGCAGCTCCGTTAAATTGTCGGCCGGAATCTGGATGACGGCGACATCGGCTTCCGGGTCTGCGCCGACTAATTGCGCGTTGAGCTGGCGGCCGTCATTCAAAGTCACCACGATCTTGTCCGCTTTGTCGATGACATGGTTGTTGGTGAGGACATAACCGTGCTCGCTGTCAATGATAACGCCGGAACCCAGGCTGTTCTTTTGCTGCTGCCGCGGCGGTTGATTAGGCAATTCGAAGAAATAGCGGAAAAACGGATCCTGCATCAGCGGATTTTCCCTGGTCTGGATGTTGGTGGTCGTAGAAATGTTGACTACGGCCGGCATGCTGCGCTCCAGCATCGGGGCCAATGACGGTAATGGTTGTCCTTCTGCGTAGCCCGGCAGTGCAGCGTGCGCGATCGATGGAGCTGTCAGGTAAACAGGCAAAAGAGTCATCAATAACAACTGTTTTACTAATTTATTATTCATCATGGATTTCCGGATATGGGTTAATCGTGTGCCATAGACAATATAGGTCCAAAAATGTTTAATACAAGGTTGAGCGGTTCAATAATAATTAATCGATGGCTCTTTGGCGAAAAACAGGAGGTGCTTTTTCTGATTTTTGAGGACCGGTTCATTTTTTGGAAATTGCTTGCCTGTTAAAATCAGGACTGACAAGTCAAGTTTGAAAAATGGACTATTCTTCATATGAATCCCACTTAAGGATATCCTGATGGCTATAGACGTCAATTCTGAAGATGGACTGATCATTCGCAAATTGATCCCGCTGGGAACATGGCCGGGCGCTCAATTCAATGCCTTATGCGAAAGCATAACCGTCGAAGAAGTTCGGGGCGGGACATTATTTAAAAAAGGGGACATGGACCCGCGTCTCATTTATCTGTTAAGTGGCGAGGTTACGCTTCAGTCGGAAGGGCTCATTATTGAAGTGATAGCCGCCGAAAGCGAAGCCGCCAGATTCGCGTTGGCTCACCAGATACCGCGGAAAATTGACGCCGTCGCGAATGGCGCCGTGCGTTTTCTGCGGCTGGATGCCGATATCGTTAATAATCCGACGCCCTTAGTATGCAAAGAGGACAATAGTTATATGGTAATTGAAGAACCTGAAGACGATCCAAATGACTGGATGACAGCATTATTGAAGTCACCTGTTTTTCAGCGCCTGCCTCCTGCCAATTTACAGAAAATCCTGATAACGCTGGAAGAGGTCTGTTTTGAAAAAGGTGAAATCATTATCAGGCAGGGTGATATTGGTGATTACTATTATCTGATAAAAAGCGGTCATTGCCTGGTTTCGCGCAAGCCTTCGTCCCATGCGAAAGATATTAAACTGGCGCAGCTCGGCAAAGGCGAGGCTTTCGGAGAGGATGCATTGCTTTCCGGCGAGCCAAGAAACGTTACCATAACAGCGCTGACGGATATGGTCTTGCTGCGGCTGGATGAACAGCACTTTTTGTCCTTGATCAGAGAGCCTTCTCTGAAATTTATTGATCAGGAACAGATGCAGGACGTTCTGAGGCAAGGAGCCGTGCTGCTCGATGTTCGTTCCCAGGATGACTATAAAGCCGGGCACTTGCCAGGCAGCATCAACGCGCCTTTTTTCTCATTAAGGATGCAGCTTAAAACCTTTAATCGCGAACAGCCTGTCGTTGTGGTCTGCGACAACGGCAGGATCAGCGAGGCAGCTGCTTTTTTATTGCTCAGACACAGATTTAATGCCCTGATCCTGAAGGGCGGCATGAATGGCCCTGCATCCAGGCCGGAAGCGAAAGCGTCGGAGTTGGAGCATGAAACAGCCCATTTCGCTATAGATGATGGTGTTGAGACATTGATCAATCTTGTTGATGAGCCTCATCCGCAAAATAAGCAGGAACAATCCGACCAGATCTCATCCTTTGCAGCCAGCGGTGCGCTGGAAGATCAGCTCAGACTGATGAAGTCGGAAAATGAGGCGCTCAGGAGAGCAAATCTTCAGCTCAATGATAAATGTCTGAAGCTGGAGGTTGAGAGGGAGGAGGCGTTAAGGCAATACCATATCCTGCAGAAGCAGACGGAAAAGCTGATGCAGATGCTGGATAAAGCCAAAGGCGATCAGGGCGTCGCCTGAGACGCCAGCAAAACCACAGCTGGGTCAGCTGTGGTCAGCCGGGCGACTTGAAAGAAGTTGTCAAACCAACGATTACTTGATTTTGGCTTCTTTATAGATAACGTGCTTGCGAACAACGGGATCAAATTTTTTGATCTCCATTTTTTCAGGCATTGTACGTTTGTTTTTGGTTGTGGTATAGAAATGACCAGTGCCTTCGGTAGAAACCAGTTTGATTTTATCGCGCATTTTCTAACTCCTTAAGCGTTTTCGCCGCGTTTACGCAAATCAGCCAGAACAGCGTCAATGCCTTTTTTATCGATGACACGCATGCCTTTAGCAGAAACTCTGAGACGAACCCAGCGGTTCTCGCTTTCTACCCAGAATCTGTGGTGTTGCAGGTTCGGGCTGAAGCGTCTTCTGGTTTTGTTGTTGGCGTGCGATACGTTATTTCCGGTAACGGGGCGTTTGCCTGTTACTTGACATACTCTGGACATGATTAACCTCTTAGTGTGCCTTTAAATTCAAAAGTTAGCCGAGCTTTATACCAAAAAATCTTTTCAAGGTAAACAACAATCGATAAAATGACTGACGTAAAACCATTCACCATTTGTTTTTCAAGTAATTACAACAGGACCCACATGCCTATCAAACTCGGCATGGTCATGGATTCCATCGGCCATATCAATATAAAGAAAGACACCAGTTTTGCCATGCTGCTTGAAGCCCAGTCCAGAGGCTGGGAACTGCACTACATGGAACTCAACGATCTGTACCTGAGAGACGGCAGGGCTTATGCCAGAACGCGAACGCTGAGCGTTCAGCGCGACGAAAAGCAGTGGTATCAATTCCTGGCGGAGCAGGATGTTGCCCTGGATGCGCTGGACGTGATCCTGATGCGCAAGGATCCGCCTTTCGACCAGGAATACATCTATGCGACTTATCTATTGGAACGCGCGGAAAACATGGGGGTTTATGTCGTCAACAAGCCGCAGTCGCTGCGCGATGCCAACGAGAAGCTGTTTACGGCCTGGTTTCCGCAATGCTGCGCACCGACGCTGGTAGCGCGCGAGCCTGCCAGAATCCGGCATTTTCTGCAGGAGCAGGGAGAAATCATTTTAAAGCCGCTGGACGGCATGGGCGGGACGTCCATTTTCCATTTGCGCCAGAACGATCCCAATCTCAGCGTGATCCTGGAAACCATGACGCACTATAACAGCCGCTATGTCATGGCTCAGAAGTATTTGCCGGAGATTAAAGACGGCGATAAGCGTATTCTACTGGTTAACGGCGAAGCTGTGCCTTATGCGCTGGCGCGTATTCCTGCCCAGGGCGAGACGCGCGGAAATCTGGCAGCCGGCGGCACTGCCGAAGGGCGCAAACTGACGGAAAGGGACTTGTGGATTGCCAATCAGGTCGGGCCGACGCTGCGGGAAAAAGGCCTTGTTTTTGCGGGCATTGATGTGATCGGCGATACGCTGACCGAAATCAATGTCACCAGCCCAACTTGCGTGCAGGAACTGGACCGGCAGTTTGGGCTTAATATTGCCGGTCTGTTGATGGATCATATTGAAGGTAAGATACAACGATGAATGCGGTAGCCATGTTCGATCCTCCACCCTCCCTGTCCAATAACGACTCACTATTGATAACGCTGTTTCTGGCGGCTGTCGTGCACATTGTCCTTATTTTAGGCATTAGCTTCGACATGCCTAAACCGGAAAAAGTGCACCGGTCCATTGATATCGTTCTGGTCAATGCGCCGGCGAAAAAGGCCCCCAAAGAGGCAAAATTTCTGGCGCAGGAAAATCAAATAGGCGCCGGCGAAGAAACCAGAAAGCCCGAGCCGCCCAAGCAGCAACTTCCCAGCCAGGGTGCGAGCGAAGCCAAGCCTGTCGCCAAAAAAGTAGCTGAAGTCGAGAGCAAGCCCAAGGCAGAGAAGAAGATGGTCGTTCAAAAGGTCGCCGAGAAAAAAGTGGTTGCAACCGACAAGCCTGAGGAAGGTGAACAGGAACAGCAGCCGCGCCCGCGTTTGTCGGCTGCAGACCTGCAGCAGCAAATCGCCCAATTAGGCACCGAAATAAGGCGAAAGCAGGAAAGCGCCGATAATGCAGGGATAAAGTTTGTCAATCAATTGAGCGCTCACAAAGCGATCGGCATGCAATACATGAAAGACTGGGAAAACAAAGTGGAGCGGACCGGCAACCTCAACTATCCGGAAGTGGCCGCCAAGAAAAATTTCTCGGCGACGTTGACGATGGATGTCGGCATCAGCGCCGACGGCAGCATCTACAGCATGCGCATCAACCGGTCCTCGGGCAATCCCGCGCTTGACGAGGCCGCCAAAAACATCGTCAAAATGAGTGCGCCTTTTCCGCCATTGCCGGCGGAAGTGCTCAAGGAAACCAAAGTACTGGTGATTCCCAGAGTCTGGAAATTCTCCGATGAATCCGGCATGACTTCACAATAAATATTTGCAGCGCCAACCATAACCCGGGATACTACGGCACATGAACGGAGCAACCTATCTAACCAATCAATTCATTATCGCCATGCCCAATCTGGCCGATCCCAACTTTTTTCATACGGTGACTTACTTGTGCCAGCATAATGAAGAAGGTGCTTTGGGGATCGTCATCAACCGGCCGGCGGATATGAAGCTGGGCGAGATTTTTAAGCAAATGCAAATCCATGTCTCATCCGGGACAGCGGCCGATGCGCCCGTTTTTATCGGCGGCCCGGTGCAGACCGAGCGTGGCTTCGTGATCCATAGCCCCTGCGGCAATTGGGATTCGAGCCTGGCGGTATCCGAGATCATTTCGCTGACGACTTCGCGCGACATTCTGGAGGCTATCGCCACTGATAAAGGCCCTGAACAGTATCTGATCGCTTTAGGCTATGCGGGTTGGGGTGAAGGCCAGTTGGAAAGCGAAATGATGGACAATGCCTGGCTGAACACGCCCTGCGGCAAAGAAGTCTTATTCGACACGCCGGTCGAGCAGCGCTGGAGCGCTGCCGCCAGCCAGATCGGCATTAATATCAATTTGCTGACGACGCCGGCCGGGCATGGCTAGACAAGACCCGCTGTTAGCGAAATCGGGGTCCGATACTTATCTGGGCTTCGATTTCGGCAATAAGAAGATCGGTGTCGCCGTCGGGCAAACGACTACGGGGACGGCAAGCCCGCTGCAAACCATCCGCTCCATCAATCAAACGCCCAACTGGGACGTCATCGGCAAACTGATTCAGCAATGGCAGCCTGCCGGGCTCGTGGTCGGCATCTCCAGGCAGGCTGACGGTTCGGATAATCCGGTCACGCCGCGCATGCTAAAATTCTGCCGGCAGCTGGAGGGGCGTTATCACCTGCCTGTTTACCAGCAGGATGAAAGCCTGTCGACATTCGAAGCCAAACAGATGCTGTTCGATGATGTCGGCGTCAATGCGACCAAACTCTGGGAAGTGCAGGATCAACTGGCCGCCCAGCTTATCCTGCAAACCTGGCTCAATGACCCTATAAATAAAACATGACTACGCATAATCTGGAAATTCCCGCATTACTGAATAAATTGGAAGCCGAGCTGAAAAGCGTCATCATCGAACGCCGGCTTGAAAATCCCTTGATGATCGGTATCCGTACCGGCGGCGTTTGGGTGGCCGAACGCATGCATCAGCGCCTGGGGCTGAGCGAGCCGCTGGGGCTGCTGGACATCTCGTTTTACCGCGATGATTTCTCGCAAATCGGCGTCAATCCGAACGTCAAGCCCAGCCACCTGCCGCCCACTATCGAAGGCCGCGATATTATCCTGGTGGATGATGTGTTTTGTACCGGGCGCACGATTCGGGCCGCATTGAACGAAATTTTCGACTACGGCCGGCCCAACCAGGTAGTCCTGGCCGTGCTGATCCAGCGCGACGGCCGGCAGATTCCATTGAGCCCCGATTGCGCCGGCGCCGTTATCAAGCTCAATGCCAATGAGCGCATCAAACTGACCGGCCCCGAGCCCCTGGCGATTCATGTGCAAACGATTGAGGAAGCATTGGCATAATATCCATGGTTGATAATCTACAGTTAAATTCGGAAGGCAAGCTCAAACACTTCCTGACCATTGAAGGGCTAAACAAAAACCTGCTGACGGAAATTCTCGACACCGCCGAGTCTTTTGCCGGCATGTCCGAGCAACAGGTCAAAAAAGTGCCGCTGCTGCGCGGCAAGACTATCGTCAACCTGTTCTTTGAAAACAGCACGCGCACGCGCACGACCTTCGAACTGGCCGCGACGCGCCTATCCGCCGATGTCCTGAGCATGAACATCGCCACCTCGGCAACCTCGAAAGGCGAAAGCCTGCTCGACACCATACGCAACCTGGAGTCGATGTTCGTGGACATGTTCGTCGTGCGCCACGCCATCAGCGGCGCGGCCCATTTCATCGCCCAGCACACGGCGCCGCATATCAGCGTCATCAACGCCGGCGACGGCCAGCACGCACATCCGACCCAGGCCATGCTGGACATGTTCACGATCCGCCAGATCAAACAGGACTTCTCGCGGCTCCGCGTGGCGATCATCGGCGACATCCTGCATTCGCGGGTCGCACGCTCGCAGATTCTGGCATTGAATACTCTGGGCGCGGCCGAAGTCCGCGTCATCGCGCCCAAAACGCTGCTGCCCGCGCATGTGGAGACGCTCGGCGTGACCGTATCGCACAATTTGAACGAAGGCTTGAAGGATATCGACGTCATCATCATGCTGCGCCTGCAAAAAGAACGCATGACCTCGGCGCTGTTGCCCAGCGAGAGCGAATATTTCAAATGCTTCGGACTGACCGAAGACAAGCTGAAAATCGCCAAACCCGATGCTATCGTCATGCATCCCGGACCGATCAACCGCGGCGTCGAAATCGATTCCAAAGTCGCCGACGGTCCGCAGTCCGTTATCCTGAAGCAGGTCAGCAACGGCATCGCCGTGCGCATGGCGGTCATGTCCATGGCCATGCAAAGACAGGGAGCCTTATCATGAGCCGCATAAAAATCAGCCAGGGCCGCATCGTCGATCCCGCCAACAAAATCGACCATGTCGGTTCCGTCTATATTGCCGACGGCAAGATCGTTTCCGTGCTCAACGAGCCGGACGGCTTCAGGCCCGACCGGATTATCGATGCATATGGTCAAATCATTTGCCCGGGCTTCATTGATCTGAGCACGCGCCTGCGCGAACCGGGGCAGAGCCGCAAGGCGACGTTCGCCAGCGAAACGGCGGCCGCCGCCAGCGCCGGCGTCACGACTCTATGCCTGCAGCCCGATACCGTGCCGGTCATCGATACGCCGGCGGTCGCGGAACTGGTCAAGGACCTCGCCGAGAAAGCCGGCTATGCCCAGATCTATCCGATCGCGGCGCTGAGCCAGAAACTGGAAGGCAACGAACTGAGCAACATGCTGTCGCTGAAACAGGCCGGCTGCATCGCGGTCGGCAATGCCAATCAGCCGGTCAAAAACCTGCTGATTCTGCGCCGCGCCATGGAGTATGCCGCCAGCCATGACCTGCTGCTGATGTTCCGGCCCAACGATTACTGGCTGGGCCACAAAGGCTGCGCGCATGAGGGCGCGTTCGCGACGCGCTACGGCCTGCCGAGCATCCCGGAAGCGGCCGAAACCATCGCCCTGGCGCAATGCCTGGAACTGGCCGAGTTGACCGGCTGCCGCGTGCATTTCGGCCAGCTTAGCGGCAAGCGCTCCGTCATCCGGATTCATCAGGCGAAAAAATACGGCCTGGATGTCAGCGCCGATGTGGCTATGCATCAGCTGCATCTGACCGAAAACGACATTGCGCCGTTCGACAGCGCCTATCATGTCCTGCCGCCGCTGCGCACCGAGGAAGACAAGGAGTATCTGCGGCAAGGACTGGCCGGCGGCACGATCAACAGCATCTGCTCCGACCACCAGCCGCACGATCTCGACGCCAAGCTCGGCGCATTCCCGGAAACCGAGCCGGGCATGTCGACGCTGGAAACGCTGCTGCCTTTGATGCTGACGCTCGTCGCGCAACGGGCCATCACGCTGACGCAGGGCATTGCGGCCCTGGCTGAGAAACCGGCGCAGATCCTGCGCCTGAGGAGCGGAGCGCTGACGCCGGGATTTTCCGCCGATGTCTGTGTGTTTGATCCGGAACTGAACTGGCAAGTCAATCAGGACAGCTGGAAAAGCCAGGGCGCCAATACGCCGTTTTGGGGCCAGACCCTGAAAGGCCGCGTGACGCATACCTTGCAGGGCGGCCGGATCATTCATGAGCTGGTGCAGGAAACCAGTCATGAACAATAAGCTGGCCTTGATCGGTGCAGCCCTGCTGATAGCGGGCTGCACAAGAGACTATATGCCCGAGTCCGGCGCCAGCGGCGAGCTGATCTTCAAGGCCGCCTGCGCCGAATGCCACAACAAAGGGATAGACAGCGTGCCAGGCAAGCTGTTTACGCTGGACAGCGACAAGGCGACGCCGACTTATATCGCTCACAAGGTGCATGCCGGCTCGCTGATGATGCCGAAATTCCCCAATATCAAAGACCAGGACATGCGCGCGCTCAGCGCATATGTCCTGGACCACAGTCTGAGGGAGTGAAGCGATGGACTGCTGGAAGAACCATTATGACGCCTCGGGCATCATCGAGGATATGAAAGGCGACCAGTCCTGGCGCATCTTCAGAATCATCAGCGAATTTACCGAGGGCTTCGACAGGCTGTCCGGCCTGTGTGACGCCGTGTCGATTTTCGGCTCGGCGCGGCTTGGCCGCGATCATACCTATTATGAGAAAACGGTCGAAGTGGCCGAACTGCTGGCGCAAAACGGTTTTGCGATTATCAGCGGCGGCGGTCCCGGCATTATGGAGGCGGCCAACAAGGGTGCTTATCTGCAGGAGCGATCCTCTATCGGCCTGAACATCAATCTGCCGATGGAGCAGCGGTCCAATCTTTATCAGAGCGTCACGCTGGATTTTCGTTATTTTTTCGTACGTAAAGTCATGTTCGTGCGCTATTCGATGGGCTATATCTGCATGCCCGGCGGTTACGGCACGCTCGATGAGCTCTTTGAGGCGCTGACGCTGATGCAGACGCGCAAAATATATCCGATGCCTCTGGTGCTGTTCGGCACCGAGTTCTGGAGCGGCCTGATCGATTGGATTAAAACGACCCTGATCAAGTATGAAACCATCTCGCCGCAAGATCTGGATTTAATCAAGGTGATTGATGACCCGCAGGAAGTGCTGCAGGTCATGATCGAGCACCGGGAGTGGAAAAACAGGCAGCGCGCGCGGTCGATCAAGGAATCGAGGCGAGAGGCCGAAGCGTTCAGCTAATACTGCGCGGCCTGTGAGGGCGACTTTAGTCGCCCTTATAAGTTTTCAAATGTGGAATCCTGACCGGCTTCGTCGCTTTCCAGCCCAGCCTGCTCGGTAATGCTTTTAGGAAACGTCTTCTTGACCTTGACGCCCAGGTCGACAAAGCTGCTGGCCTGTCGGATCAGGTTGCCGTTGCCGCGCGTCAGTTTGTTCATGACGCTGTCGTAGGTCGCATTGACCGTGCTCAGCTGCCTGCCCAGCCTGTCGAGATCATCGACAAACCCGCGGATTTTGTCATAGAGAATGCCGGCTTTGTCGGCGATGGCCCGGGCATTCTCGTTCTGGCGCTCATAACGCCAGATATTCTCGATCGTGCGCAAGGTCGCCAGCAATGTGGTCGGCGTAATGATCACGATCTTGTGCTCGAGGGCATCGGTGAACAGGCGCTCATCGCTCTGAACGGCGGCGATGAAGGCCGGCTCGATCGGCATGAACAGCAGGACAAAATCCAGCGACCGCAGGCCCTTCAGGCTGGCGTAGTCTTTCTGGCTCAGGCTCTTGATGTGCTCGCGCACGGCTTCCGTGTGCTGCTTCAAGGCCAGCGCCCTTTCCTGGTCGTCTTCGCTGACACAGTAGCGTTCATAGGCCAGCAGCGACACCTTGGAATCGATGATGATGTCCTTGCCCTCGGGCAGGCGGATGATGATATCGGGTTTGAACAGCCGGTTGTCCTCATCCCTGAACGCGCCTTGCGCCTCATACTCGATGCCCTTGCGCAGACCCGACTGTTCCAGCACTTTTTCCAGGACCATCTCGCCCCAATTGCCCTGGGCTTTCTTGTCGCCTTTCAGGGCGCGCGTCAGGTTCAACGCTTCCTGATTCATCTGCGCCGTATCGCGCCGCAATGAAATGATCTCCTCGCGCAGGGAAATGCGGTCCTTGTTTTCGTTGTCGTAAACCGTTTCGATGCGCTGCTTGAATTCGCCCAGCTGCTCGCGCAGCGGCGTCACGATGTGGTCGAGGCTGGCTTTGTTGTGTTCGGTAAACTGCCGGCTGCGCTCATCGAAGATTTTGCCCGCCAGATTCTCAAACTGGGTTTTCAGCCGGACTTCGGCATCCTGCAGCAGCGCCAGCTTTTCAGCCGCATGCCTGGCCTGTTCGTCCATGCGGGCGTGCAATTGGGCATTTTGGGCCTGGGCCTGCATCAGGAGCTGCTGATACTGTTTTAATTCGGCTTCGCGGCCTTGCAGTTGCTTTAATTTTTCTTCGGCGACAGCCAGATCGGTCGACAGCCGCGCGATAAGCGTTTTATTGCGGCCATTGGCCAGGCCCATCACGACTGCGCCTATTAAAGTACCGATTAAGGCAAATACCCAGGCGGGTATGCTGTTGAGCAAATCCATATTACATCTCGGATTTCAGAGCGGGGCGATAGATAGCGCCGGGTTCGTACTCGGATCTGGGCACGAACCGCGAGCAGTTATCATTCTATTATAAACGTTTGAAGATGGCCTCAGCGGTATCAAGCGTCTGATTCAGGTCCTCGTCCGTATGCGCGATGGATACAAACCCGGCTTCAAAAGCCGACGGCGCCAGATAAACGCCTTGTTCCAGCATGGCATGGAAGAAGCGCTTGAACAGGTTCTGGTCGCATTGCATGGCCTGGGCAAAGCTCGTTACCTGTTCGGCTTCGGTGAAAAACAGCCCGAACATGCCGCCGACGGCGTTGGTGCTCAGCGCGATGCCGGACTGTTGGGCGCGCTGCTTCATGCCGGCTGTCAGTTTTTCGGTTTTGGCCGTCAGGTCCTCAAAGAATCCGGGGCGCGAGATCAGTTCCAGCGTCTTCAAGCCGGCGGCCATCGCGACCGGGTTGCCCGACAGCGTGCCGGCCTGATAGACGGGCCCCAGCGGCGCCAGGCATTCCATGATCTTGCGCTTGCCGCCGAAAGCGCCGACCGGCATGCCGCCGCCGATGACCTTGCCCAGCGTGGTCAGATCCGGCGTGATACCATACAAACCCTGGGCGCCATGCAGGCCGACCCTGAAGCCGGTCATGACCTCATCGAAGATCAGCACGCTGCCGTACTGATCGCAGACCTGGCGCAAAGTTTCCAGAAAGCCCGGCACCGGCGGAATGCAGTTCATATTGCCGGCGACCGGCTCGACGATAATGCAGGCGATCTGCTCGCCAAGCTCGCTGAACAGCGTTTTGACCGCCTCGCTGTCGTTATAGGTCAGGGTAATGGTGTTTTCGGCGAAGGCGGCCGGCACGCCCGGCGAGCTCGGTACGCCCAGCGTCAAGGCGCCGGAGCCGGCCTTGACGAGCAGGGAGTCGGAATGGCCATGATAACAGCCTTCGAATTTGACGATCTTGTCGCGGCCAGTATAGCCGCGCGCCAGCCGGATCGCACTCATGGTCGCTTCGGTGCCGGAGCTGACCATTCTGACCAGGTCGATGGACGGCACCAGCTCGGTCACGCGCTCGGCCATGCGCGTCTCGATTTCGGTCGGCGCGCCGAAGCTCAGGCCTTTCTCGGCAGCCGCCTTGACCGCTGCGATCACTTCGGGATGGGCATGGCCTAACACCATAGGGCCCCACGAGCCGACGTAATCGATATAGCGATTGTCCTGGCTGTCGTAAATATAAGCGCCGCTGGCCCGGTCGATAAAAACAGGCGTGCCGCCCACGCCGCTGAAAGAACGCACGGGCGAATTCACGCCGCCCGGAATGACGCGTTTGGCATCGGAAAATAAAACAGCTGCTTCAGTCATAATTTTTCAGTTAAAGTTAATTTTGAATGGCGTAAAGGATAGGGGAACTTGACCGGGATTGGAAGGGGTTATCACGATCAAGATGCGTATGCTGCCGCACAGACCCGCTTTTTTGCCTGGATTAGGCTGGTAGCGGCTGCCGATAGACAGGCTCGGCTTTAAAACCGATGAAGACTGGCTTCAACAATTGAAAAGGAAGAATCATGCGCAGGCTTTTGCTGTCACGTATTCTAAAAGCGATCTGCCGGCGGGGTTTGCTGCCGATAAACGTCATGTTTATGACGATGGGATCGGCTCAGGCGCATGGGCTGATTGAAGAAACAGGCCGCGCACGATTACCGGTCATAGTCAGCGGGCTGTTGCTGGCTGCGCTCTGGTTGGCCTATTGCATCGGAGCCCGGCGCTTGCGGCCCGCAACAGGCCGATGGCTGACATTTCAAGGCGCCAGCCTGATTGCGGCCTTGACCACGTTCGGACCATCGCAGCTCTGGCTCGGAAGCGGCTCGGCCGCGCACATGATTCAGCATCTGTTGATCATGGCCGTGATCGCACCGCTCTATGCGCTGGCGCGGCCGTTGCCGCAATGGCTGGCGGCAACGGGGCGGACAGGCTGCTGGCTCTTCAGGCCGCTTTTGCATTTAAGCCGTTACCCGATCTGGGCAGGCGGCTTGCAGGGCGTCGCGATCTGGTTCTGGCATGCGCCAAAGTTTTATAACCTGGCCTTGGCTGATCCCGGATGGCATTTCGTCGAACATGCCGGCTTCGCGCTGGGCGCCGGCCTTTTCTGGTGGTCGGTATTGGGCCGGCACAGCGCAACGGCCTTGCCGGCTCTGCTGTTTACGTTTATGCATATGGGCATGCTCGGCGCTCTGCTGACTTTCGCGCAGACGCCCTTATACGATGACAGGCTCGATCTTCAGGACCAGCAGCTCGCCGGCCTGATCATGTGGGTGCCGGGCGGGCTGCCGTATCTGATCGCCGGCGCCTGGTGCGGTTTGCGTTGGTTCCGGCAGTTGACGCTGAGGTCTGAATGATCACTGCCGCAACGCCTCGCGCATCAACGAAACCTCGCGTGTTGTAACCGGCGATGCGGCATTGCCCCAACTGTTGCGGATAAAGCTCAGGACTTCGGCGATCTGGCGATCAGACAGTTTTCCGGCAAAGCCGGGCATCTTTTCGGATTTCGAGCCGCTTTGAGTCTGCGTAATCTCGCCGCCTTCCAGCGTCAGGTGGATCAGCGACGCAGGGTTGCGGGCGAGCACTGCCGGATTGCCGGCCAGCTTCGGAAATTTGCCCGTTTCGCCCTCGCCGCCGGCCTTATGGCACTTGGCGCAGAATGACTGATAAATGCCGACGCCCGGCCGCTCGATTTCGCCGGTCACGATCGCCGACAGCTCTATGGCGACGGCCGACGCATCAGGCTCGTAGGACGCTTTTTCGCTCCGGGCCGGCAAGGACTTCAGATAGTGGGCGATAGCCTTGAGGTCCTGGCGGCGCAAATACTTCGTGCTGTTCTCAATCACCTCCACCATGTTGCCGAAAACCACGCCCACATCGCTGTGGCCGGTTCCCAGGAAGGATGCGATGGCTTCTTCCGGGAACCGGCCCAGGCCCGAGGCCGGCGCTCCGGTCAGATTGGCGGCAAACCAATTATCGACGACCGCGCCGGTCAGGTAGTAAGGCGAGGCTTCCGTATAGCCTTTTTCCTGGAAGGCCAAGCCGCGCGGCGTGTGACAGGCGCCGCAGTGGCTCAGCGACTGCACCAGATAGGCGCCCCGGTTCCATTCCGCGTCGCGGTCCAGGCTCGGTTCAAAGCGCTCATGGCTGACGAAGAGCATATTCCAGAACAGCAGTGTCCAGCGCTGGTTGAACGGGAAGGGCAGCCGGGTTTCGGGCGGCCGATGCTTGATCGGATTCACTTCCTTCATGAAATAGTCGTACAGGGCGCGGATATCGTCGTCCGTTATGGCCGCGAACGAGGCATAGGGCATGGCCGGATACAGACGCTTGCCGCCCTTGGCGACGCCATCCCTGAGCGCGCGGCTGAAATCCTCCAGCGTGTAGCGGCCGATGCCGGTTTCAGGGTCCGGCGTGATGTTGGTCGAATAGATGATCCCGAAAGGCGAGTTGATCGGCAGGCCGCCGGCAAAAAGCGCGCCTTCCGTTCCGGCCGTATGGCAGGCCACGCAATCGCCTGCCCGGGCCAGGTAAGCGCCGCGGCTGATGGCCGCATCGGCCTGGGCTATGGCAAAGCCCGGCAGCAGCACCGCATAAAGACAGATCAATAGCCTTAGCATGCTATTCAATGCCAGGGGTTGCATGGTGACACCAGGAAGACTGCACAAGCCGTAAACAGCACCGCCATAGTGAAGATGAAGCTCGACATGGCGCTCAATTTGGCCAGAAACTGGGTTCGGCCGTCCCGCTCTTCCAACAATGGCGCATGCGTCTGCCGGCACAAAGTCCAGGCCATGAAGCCCGACAGCAGGGTCATTGCCAGGCAGGCGCCGCTGATCACGGCCAGCGTGGCCGGCAGCCCCTGCCAGATCGGCTCGGACAGCGGCATCTGATAGGGATAGCAGGCATGGGCGGCCAGCGGCTCGCTTAACGACAGCTGCGCTATCCAAGCGACCGGTGCACCGAACAGCGCTACCAGCAGTCGCAGAGAGCTTACCGGGCCGGGTCGTTTAAATGAAGCAGGGGCATTGGCGTACACGGCATCTCCTAAAAGAGGTAGGGCGTCAGATACAGCGTGGTGAAGACGAACAGCCAGACCATGTCGACGAAATGCCAGTAGACGCCGCCGATCGTGACAGCGGCATAGCGCCGGTCGTCAAAATAGCCGAGCGCGGTCCAGAGCAGCAACAATAGCAGGATCACCAGCCCGACGGCGACATGCAGCAGGTGAAAGCCCGTGATCGTGAAGTACAGCGAATCATACAGATTCGCCGTCATGTCATAGTGCTTGTGGCCCCACTCCCTGAACTGAATCGCGACAAAGCCGGCGCCCAGCAGGATGGCCACGGCCATCGATGCCAGGCTCCACTGTAATTGCCGGCGCCGGATGCAGCGCTCGCTGGCCCAGACAAAAACGCTGCTGGCCAGCAATATCGCCGTGTTCAGGCTGGCTATGCCCAGTTGCGGCAGGCCTTCCGGCGGCCAGTGCTGCTGCGTTTGCGAGGCCAGATAGAAGTAGGAAAACAGCAGATACCCGAACAGCGCGCCTTCGGTCACGATCAGGGCCAGCAATCCCCACCAGCCGCCGGCGCGCTTGCCTTCACTGCCGACCGGCAGCGGCCTGTCCAGTTGCATCACCTCAGACATGGGCGACTCCTTTGTCCGGTTTAACGGCCGGCACACGCTGAACCAGGGCCTCGCTCGGCCACAGCCAGGCAATCAGCGACAGACCGGACGCCATGATCATCAAGCCGGTAAAATCCCAGGCATGCAACAGCAGGCCGGCGAAGATCAGGCTACTGAACAGCCCGAGAAAAAACGGCGCATAGGAGTCTTCCGGCATTTTCAGAATGACGTCCGGCCTGGCATCGAGCGGCGTCGTGCCCAGCGTTTCGCGCCCTTCCATGAGCAGATAGCCGGTCTCGAGACTGGAGCGGCCTACGCCTTCGTTCAGCCAGTCTTCCCATAAAGGATGGCGGCTGGCGACGATGGGGATGACGGCGAAATTGTAAGCCGGCGGCGGCGAAGGCACGGCCCATTCCAGCGTCGGCGCTTGCCAGGGATTTTCCGCCGCCGGCGCGCCGCGTCTCAGGCTGACCAAGACATTGATCAGAAACAGCAGCAGGCCGAGGGCGAACACGAACGAGCCTGCCGTTGTGATCAGATTGACTGTATTCCAGCCCATATTGGGTGCATAGGTATAGATTCGGCGAGGCATGCCCAGCAGACCGGCGATGTGCATCGGGAAGAAGCCCGCATTGAAACCGATGAACATGACCCAGAAGCTCCATTTCCCTAACGTTTCGTTCATCATGCGGCCGAAGAACTTGGGGAACCAGTAATAAATGCCGCCCACGACCGGAAACACATTGATGCCGAGCAGGACATAATGCAGATGCGCGACGATGAAGTAAGTCTCGTTGAGCTGGAAATCCAGCGGCACGGCCGCGGTCATGACGCCTGATAGCCCGCCGATCACAAACAGCAGCACGAAGCCGGCGAAAAACAGGAACGGCGTATTGAAGACCGGGCGGCCCAGCCAGATCGTCGCGATCCACGCAAACACGGCAATGGCGCTGGGGATCGAGATGACCATGCTGGTGGCGCCGAAAAACGACAGCGCCAGCGTCGGCAGGCCCGTGGCGAACATGTGATGAACCCAGACCCCGAAGCCGAGCAGCATGGTCGCCATCGTGGACAGCGCGACAGGGGCGTAGCCGACCAGCGGTCGGCGGCAGAACGTCGGCAGCGCGTCCGAGACGATGCCCATGGCCGGCAGCACGACCACATAAACCCAGGGGTGCCCGAACATCCAGAACAGGTGCTGCCACAGCAACGGCTTGCCGCCGTTCACGACATCGAAGAAGTGCGTACCGAACTGCCGGTCCAGCCAGAGCATGAAAAAGGCCAGGCTGACGACCGGGACGGCGAAGACATTGGCGACCGACGCCGTCAGCGTACCCCAGACCAGGATCGGCACGCGGTCGATCGACATGCCGGGCGCGCGCAGCCGGAACAGCGTGACGATGAAATTGATCGAGCCGACCGTCGTCGAAATGCCCAGCAGCACCATGCCCAGTGCGTAGACATCGATGTTGGGCCCAGTGTCATACAGGCGGCCGGTCAGCGGCACGTAATTGAACCAGCCGCCATCCGGCGCCTCGCCTATCGGAAAGCTGGCGTACAGGAACAGGCCTGCGAACAGGAACAGCCAGTACGACAAGGCGTTGAGGCGCGGGAACGCCATGTCCCGCGAACCGAGCATGAGCGGCCACAGATAGTTGGAAAAGCCCGACAGCACCGGCAGCGCGTACAGGAAAATCATCGTCACGCCGTGCATCGTGAACAGCTGGTTGTACTGCTCCGGCGTCAGCAAAGTCTGGTCCGGCTGCGCCAGTTGCAGGCGCATGATCAGCGCCTCGATGCCGCCCAGCAGCAAAAATATAAAGGCTGTGGACAGATAGCGCAAACCGATGGTTTTATGATCCACCGTCGACAGCCAGCCGCGCCAGCCGGGCTCCGTTTCCCACAATCCGGCCAGGCGTATTTCGGCGTCCGAACCGAGCGGGGCGCGGCCCATTTCGGGTACGCGGATTAAAGGGCTGTCGGCACTGTCTGTCATGGCGTGCATCCTTAATCAAGAGTCGATAAAAACGCCGACAGCGCAGTCAGCTCGGCCGGCGGCAAGACCATGCTGGGCATGCGTGCGCCCGGTTTGATTTCCTGGGCGTGGGTGATCCAGCGCTCCCGGTGCTCGGGCGTATTGGTCAGTGTGCCGGCGGCGATCAGGCGGCGCGATTTCAGGTGCGTCAGATCGGGCGCATGGGCGCCTATGGCTTCGGTGCCGCGAATCGAATGGCAGCCCGAGCAATGCTCCATAAACACTTTCCAGCCGGCGCCGGTATTGTTTGCAGGCGACAGGACTACCCGTCTATGTTGAGCGATTTGCCATCGCTGGAATTCGGCGGGATTTTGCGCAACCACTTCCAATGCCATGTGCGCATGCTGAAGCCCGCAGTACTGCGTGCATTCGCCGCGATAGACGCCGGAAGCATCGGCCTGCAGCCACTGCCGGTTGATCAGGCCCGGGATCATCTGCGTCTTGCCGGCCAGCACGGGCACCCAGAAGGCGTGTATGACATCAGCGCTTTTCAGCTTCACCAGAACGGGCACGCCGACCGGGATATGTATTTCGTTGGCCGTTACAAAATTGAGCCTCGGATCATCGTATTCATACTCGACTTTCCACCACCAGTCGTAGCCGGTAACGGTCAGCGTCAAGGCCGGTGCCTGCGGTGGCCTGGCGACTGTATTCAGTGTGATCAGCGCGTAAACAGCCATGGCGAGCAATAGACAGGTCGAGATGCCGGTGCCGATATAAACCCACCGCACTCCGTTATCGGCACCCTCCATTGTGCCGGTATCTTGCGCGGGCTGGCGCTTGCGAAACAAGGCTACGGCCAGGAGCGCTGCAACGATGATAAAAACCATCGTCACGATCGATGCGAACACCCAGCCCAGATGCAGCGTCGGCATTGAGGCAGGGCCGTAGCTGTGCAGGAAATAGTTGAGCGGCGCGATTTCCTTCACTGACAGGGCGATGCTCATGGCTGGCGCGGCTTATATCGAGTGCTTCAATCGTCTTTGGGCAAGACAGCGCTGGGGACCTGCAAGATTGTTCATGTCTATCACTCCGTTGTTAAAGCCATCAATCTGTGTTCTATGACCACAACGCGGTTCTCGCGTTCCAAGATGGACACAGAACTCTATGAGAGCAGTTTTACTTGGCCGAGGTCGCTTATGTTCGACATCGAACTGACAACAGCTGATTTCAGATCTAGAGTTGTTTTAGATCATGTATTAAGCCCAGTCTTTAGCCGAGCCGGATTGCTTTTCTGCCGGAATAACTGATTTTTTGGAGATGGCTTGTTTTTAAGTCTGAATGGCATTAGCCAATACATCACTAACTGATGGATCAGATTGATGCATGGGGCTTTTGCCAGGCGATACATTGCCGTTTCATTCCAAAAGCCTGTGCCGCCTAAGATTCGGGTATAAACCATGATCAACTCTCATCATTAATCGTTTCATCTGGAGGATTAGTTATGAAATCAATCAAATTTTGTTCAGCATTTGCTCTAGCTGTGATATTGACATCAATAGCCGGTTATGGGGCGGCAATGGCGGCTGAAAGAACGGATATGGCAGCCGGAGGAGAGGAAACTGCCGGCGAATATGTGGATGACGCCATGATTACCTCTAAGGTGAAAGCGGCTATAGTCGGCGACTCCAGACTGAGTGCTTTTGACGTCAATGTCGAAACACATCAGGGCGTAGTGCAATTAAACGGCTTTGTAGACTCTCAGGAGGCTATCAATGCGGCAGCAGAGGTTGCGCAACGCGTTGAGGGCGTCAAATCGGTAGACAATAATCTACAACTTAAAAACCCACTGTCTAAATAGGCCTCGCTAGGAAGATGGGCGCATGAATTCCAAGGATGAAGCCAGGATACCCGAAAGCCAAGTGGCAGATAACAAAGCAGCCGCCGCGGCGCGCAGCACAAGCGGATTTCTGACCAGACGGACTTTAATCATTGCCGCTGTCGGCGCGGCGGTTGTTGCGTTGCTGCTGATGCTCTGGCAAGTGGCCCAGATTCTGCTGCTGGTTTTCGCGAGCCTGTTGCTGGCGCTGTTTCTGCACACTCTGGCCGACTTCATCAGCCGCCGCACGCCTTTGTCCGAGGGCTGGTCGCTGGCGTTGGTGGTCGCGGTGCTGCTGGGGCTTTTTGCGCTGATTCTGGCGCTGTACGGCCCCAAGCTCGCCGATGGCTTCTACCGCTTGTTCAAGGAGTTGCCGTCGGCGCCGGGGCGGCTGCGTCGCGCGCTCGAACAGTACGAATGGGGGCCGGCGCTTATGGATACCCTGTCCCGGGCGGGAAGTTCCATGACCGATTCCAAGCAACTGGCAAAAATCGCCGGGATTTTCTCGACCGCATTCGGGGCGCTCGGCAGCGCCGTGGTGGTGGCCGTGCTGGGCCTTTATTTTGCGGCTGATCCGAAAACCTACATCGACGGCACGGCGCACCTGTTTCCACAGGCGCGCCGGGAGCGCGTCTACGAGGCTTTTGACCGGCTCGGGCATACATTGCGCTGGTGGCTGCTCGGCCGGATCGCGGCCATGCTCATCGTCGGCGTAATGATCGGCATCGGGCTGGCAATGCTGGGCGTGCCTTTTGCCTTCATCCTGGGCCTGGTTGCCGCTGTCCTGGATTTCGTGCCTAACATCGGGCCGCTGATCGCCGCCATCCCGGCGCTGATGGTCGGGATGACTCAGGACGGAACGACCGTGCTCTATATTGCCATCCTCTATTTCGTGGTGCAGTCTCTGGAAGGCTATCTGATCACACCTTTTATCGAGCAGCGGGTCGTCGATCTGCCGCCGGCCCTGCTGCTGATTGCCCAGCTCGTGCTGGGGGCCGGCTTCGGCATTCTGGGGTTGCTGCTTGCCTCGCCCCTGGCGGTCGTGATCATGGTGCTGGTGCAGATGCTGTATATGCGGGACGTGCTGGGCGAGCCGGTGAAATCGCCCTGAGGAAAAAAATGCATGGCAGAAAAGCAAGCCGGGCCCTTTAACCGATCATACAATCGACTCACACGCCGGCAATAATAAGGCCGCGCTGCCGGCCCATAACACGCCGAAAACCGACAACAGCGCCATGAGCCGCATGACGCTGGTCAGAAACGACTGGCTGATTTTCTGCGCCGTCTCGTATCTGACCAGACGCTGTATGATTTCGGGCTTGAAGACGGCCAGCAGTAACGCTATCAAGGCTACAAGGGTGGCCGCGATGATAGCCGACTGCGCCCAAAAGGCCGCGCTGTTGCCTGTCAGCAGGCAAATGAAGTGATGGAGGGCGTAGACCATGCCGAAATGTACTCCCCAGATGAGAGGGCCGGCCAGCGTGATCAGCAATATGCCGACCGATTCTCCGGAAAAAGGATGCCTCGATGCCGTCATAAAATCATCCTCGGGAAACCATGAATCAGCAGATGGCCGACCAGTGCCTGCCCCACCGTGTAATAGACCAGCAGGCTGGTGTTTTCCAGCGTGGCTGCGCGCACCCGGTCGAGCTTGCCGGTAAAATGCCTGGCGATCACAAACAGCGACATAACCAGCAGGGCAAACACCAACTGCCCGTCTAAAATGCCACCCATGTAGACCATGGCGCCATAGCTCGATGTCGTGGGCCTTAAGCCCACTTGCCACTGGCACCAGAATTCCAGATACACGGCCAGCACGCTCAACAGCGCGCCGGACAGTATCAGCAGCGGCGTCCATACATGCTTGCGGCCCGGCGCCGCCAAAGTCCTGTTCGCGATGGCAAACATGGCCGCGCTGGCGATAAACAGCGCGGCGCTCAGGGCCGGCCACTGTAAATCGGGCATATCCTGTATATTGGCGGGCCAGACCTTGGGCGATACGCTCCAGGTATACAGATAGGAAAACACATAAGCGAAGTAAAGCGAGGCAGCGACCAGCATCAGAATCACCATGGCCCACCAGCCGTGGCCGATGGGGCCGGTGACGTAGATGGGCAGCTCAATCCCGCCGCCGATAGGCACCGGCCCCTTGCCCGGGCCTTTGTCCAGCTCCCACACCCAGGCCAGGCAGCACAGGATGGCCAGCACGCCGCAAATGAGCGCCGGCACCACCACTTTGATGGTCAGCAGCAGAAAGCAGGCCGCAGTAAAGACGGCGGTAAAGAAATGCATCCAGCCGTTGCCGGGCATTTGAATAATATATTGCGGTTTGCCATCGATGGTCGACGTGATAATGGTTTCGCGGAAGCCGGTTGGCGCATCGGGCAGATAATGCTCGCCCGCCTCGACCTGCTCGGACAGGTTGGGCTGCGACCACAAGGGCTCGCGGCTAGTCACGTGCGGAATGGTGCGCGTGGAATACAGGTCGGTCGGCAGCCACTCCAGCGTGCCGGCCTGCCAGGGATTGGTTTCCTCGCTCTGTCCGACCCGGAAGTTGCGGATCAGATCGATGATGAAGACCAGTACGCCCAGGCCGATCAGGTAAGCGCCCAGCGTGGATACCAGATTATAAGAACCCCAGCCTGATGTCTCGGAATAGGTCCAGACGCGTCTGGGCATGCCCAAGAGGCCGGAAATGTGCATGGGCATGAAAGCGACATTAAAGCCAATGAAGATCAGCCAGAAAGACCATTTCCCCAGCCGTTCGGACAGACGATGCCTGCTGACCATGGGCGCCCAGTAATAAAAGGTCGCGAACAGCGGGAACACCATGCCGCCGACCAGGACATAATGCAGATGCGCGACGATGAAATAAGTGTCGTGCGCCTGCCAGTCGAACGGCACCATGGCGACCATCACGCCGGTCAGCCCGCCGACCGTGAAAATGAACAGCATGCCCAGCACATAAAGCGACGGCGTGGTCAGCCGGAACCTGCCTTTGGACGAAGCGATCGTGGCGATCCAGGAAAACACCTGGATGCCGGACGGCACGGCTACGGCCATGCTGGCCGCCGAAAAAAAGGCCAGACTCAGCGAAGGGATGCCGGTGGCGAACATATGATGCACCCACAGGCCGAAACTGAAAAAGGCCGTCGCGATCAGGGCCACGACGATCAGCCGGTAGCCGACCAGCGGCGTGCGCGCCATGGTCGGCACGATCATCGACACCAGTCCGGCCGCCGGCAGGAAAATGATGTACACCTCCGGATGGCCGAAAAACCAGAACAGATGCTGCCACAGCAGCGGATCGCCGCCCTGCGCGGCGGTAAAGAACGGCCAGCCGAACGAGCGCTCGATTTCCAGGTACATGGTCGCGAGAATCACGGATGGGAACGCCAGCACGATCATGCCGGCAAACACCAGCATGGACCAGCCAAAAATGGGCAGCTTGTCGAGCGACATGCCGGGCGGCCGCGTCCGCAGCGTGCCGACAATGATCTCGATGGCGCCCGCAATGGCGGAGATTTCGATAAACCCGATGCCCAGCAGCCAAAAGTCGGCATTGTCACCCGGCGAATATTCCGTCAGTGTCAGCGGGGGATACATGAACCAGCCGCCTTTCGGCGCCAGGTCGTAAAAGACCGTGGAGAAAAACACCGAGCCACCGATGATATAGGCCCAGATAGCAAATGCGCTCAGGCGCGGAAACGGCAGGTCCCGGGCGGCCAGCATCTGCGGCAGCAGCAGCACGCCCAGCGCTTCCATGGCCGGCACCGCGAACAGAAACATCATCGTCGTGCCATGTACGGTAAACATTTGATTGTAGAGATCCTGGCTGACCAGATCATTCTCGGGCACGGCCAGCTGCGTGCGCATGACCAGGGCCAAGAGCCCTGCCAGCACGAAAAAAGCGAAGGCGGCGCCCAGATAAAGCAGCCCCACGACCGTATTATTGACCGCCGTAATCCAGCGCCAGCCGGGCGGGGTTTCCCAAATGCGCAGCAGTTCTTCCTTTTCGCCCGGCGGCCGCGGCGAGCGGTTGGGCAGTGCAGGTTGCTCTTCAGTGATATTTGCCACTAACTCCCCCTCATGGAATAGAGCAAAAACATGCCGCAGGCATAAACGACAAGAATGGCCAACGAGTCTATGCCCATACGCAAAAAGGTGCGGTTGGCCCGTTCGACGAGCCCCACCAGCAGGATGCCGGTGGCCGCCAAGCCTAGCAACGCCCCGACTGCGGTAAAATCACCGACGCGCGACAGCACCGGCTCGCCGTCCGCCAGCGCGTCAACGCCTAACAGCAGCGCCACATTGAAGGCGGTGGTGCCCAGGATTCCGGAGATGGCCATCGTGTAGAGGCGGTGGCGCACGCCGGCAAATACCGTGCTCGCTTCCGGCAGCGACGTGGCGACAGAAACCAGCGTGAAGCCGACGAACGAGTCTCCCAGATCGGTCTGTTTGGCGATTGCATCCCCGACGCTTGCCACGACATAGCCTGCCAGCAGGATAGTCAGCGCGCTGAGCAACGTTTTAGTCATGAGCCAGGCCGAACTGTCGTCTTCAAGCAGGCGTTCGCGCTCTCCGGCATCTGGGCTGTATTCCCTGTCGAGATTAGGAGTGCCGGGGTCATTGGCTACCCAGGGATAGTTCTTGTCGGCTTCACGGACTTTGATAAAACTGTAGATGGCCACCGCAAAAACCAACCATGACCCGACGCCGGCGCCGAGAAACGGCACGTCGCCGACAAGCACGGTGATCGAGACAAAAGCCAGCAGGCAGACGTTAAATGCGCCCTGCAGCATCACCATGGGATTGGGAATGATCGATGTCAGCGCTTGTTCGTCGATGATCATGTCGGCCACGGCCAGCAGCGCTATCTGCAAGACGATGGCGCCGAGCAGGTTGTTGACGGACAGTTCGGGGTAGCCGCTGCGGGCGGCGGTGAAGCCGGCGGCGATTTCCGGCAGCGAGGTCATGCTGGCGAGCAGCAGCAGCCCGAGCACTGCCCGGCTAAGGCTGAAGCGCTCGGCCAGTTCATCGGCATAAACAATGAGCTTGGTGCCGGCGATCCAGACCGCGCCGGCGGCCGCTGCGAAGATCCACAGGTTGGTCGTCAGGTCGTAGCTACTGAAATTAAACATGGCGCTTACTCCAGACCGTTCAGATAAGCCGCCAAGGATCGAAGCTCATCTTTGGAAAAAAAGCCGAACGGCGGCATCAGGTTTTCCGGCTTAAGCTGCTGGTGCCGGCCGATCCAGCGGACAAAATTTTCCGGCGTTTTCGGCAGAATGCCGGCACCCAGCGACAGCCGGCCGCCGACATGCGTCAGGTCCGGCCCCACCGTGCCATTGGCTTGAGTACCCCGAACGGTATGGCAGCCGCCGCAGCCGCTGGCCAGGAACAGCCGTTCGCCTGCCTTGTCCGGTCCCGGCCTCGCATCGGCCTTTTCCTTGGCGAGCCAGGCATCATAGTCGGCCGGCGTCATCGCCATGGCGTAAAAAGCCATCAGTGCATGGGCACCGCCGCAGTATTCCGCGCACTGGCCGCGCACGATGCCGGGCTTGTCGGCGATGAAATGCAGGCGGTTGGTGTGACCGGGGATCATATCGACCTTGCCTGCATAGGCCGGCAGCCAGAAACTGTGGATCACGTCCGCCGTCGTCAATTCGACTTCAACAGGACGGCCTGTAGGGATGCGGATTTCATTGGCGCTTTCCGTCGTGCGGCCATCGTCGTGCCGGTAAATCACGCGCCACCACCATTGCTCTCCGACCACGGCGATGCGTACCGGATTTTCGGCCTGGACCAGATTCTCCCCGACGCGCAATAACGAAAAGCCGTAAATCAGCAGTGCGCTCAAGGTCACGACCGGGAAGGCGATGCCGCCCAGCACCACGGTTTTTTCCCGGGTCAGCGTTTGGCGCCAACTGCCGGAGCCGGTGATAGCAACGAAGACCAGCGCGCACATGAGCACCGTGATCAGCGCGGCGGCAATGAACATGATCCACATCAGCAGTGAAATGCGCGATGCGACCGGCCCGAGGCCGACGAAGGCCGACTGCTCGCCCGCGCAGCCTGCCAGCGCCATCAGCACTACAATCACAAACGATTTTATGATGATCATGGCCGCGCCGCCTCTTCTGCGCTGCCAGAAAGGGCGCGCCCGCTCTGCGGCGGTTGGTTCGCGAAGAACGCCGCCGCAGCTTCAATCTGCTGATCTGTCAGCCGTCTGGCCACGACGGACATCATGGCGCCGTGCGGCGTCTGGTTGCGGCCGCCCCGGCGCCAGACCTGCAATTGCTGCCTGATATATTGCTCGGACTGGCCGGCCAGGCGCGGATAATCTTCCCGCCCCTTGCCGCCGTGGCACGAGAGACAGGCCGGAATCCTGCTCTCCCGGTCGCCTTGCTCGGCCAGCCGGCGGCCCAGTTCGCGCAGTTCCGGAGAAGAAGCTGCTGTCCGCTTGTGAGGAAAAGGCTTTAAGGCGGCGTAGTAGGCGGCCAGACGATCAATCTGCTCATCATCGAGATCGTCCGCCACCGGTTCCATGAAGCCGCTCTGCCGGAAATCGTCCCGATATTCCTGCAGCGCCCTTTTCAGATAAGCTTCATCCTGGCCGCCGAGGCGCGGTATGTGCAGGCTGGTAGGGGATGCGTCAGCGGTATCGTGGCAGCGGTTGCATGCAGTGAGATCGAGCCTGGGCCGACCCTCGTGCACAAACTCCTGAGCGGAAGCGCTTGGTGTCTCGCTGTGGCCGCTGGCGTAACGGTGGTAATCCGCTTTGGTCATTGACGGCATGGCTTCCAGGAAGGCTACCACTGCCCAGACTTCATCATCGCGGTCGCCGCCGCTCCAGGCCGGCATGCCGGTGAACTGAAGGCCGTGGCGCGCGATCCAGAACAGTTGTTCGCGGTTCCAGTAGCGCACATGCTTTTGCAGATCGGGAGGCGACGGCAACATATGATCGAAAACCGGGTTGACCGGCTGCCCCGGCGCGCCATGGCAGATGGCGCAGGTGCCTTGAAAGTGCGCGGCGCCCAGCGGCACCAGTTCGGCAAAGTCCAGCTCTGGTGGCACAATAGGTCTGCTGTTGACTTTGACCGAACGCTCCTTGCCAAACTGCAGAAACCATTCCATCCAGGCGGGATGGCCCGCGCTCGCCGCGATGTTGAAAATTCCGGAATAAGCGATAATGAAGGCAAGCGCAACGCCCGCGGCAAAAAGCCCGAGTCCCCAAAGCAGAAGAGAACGCCAATGTCGGGTTATCCAGGCCATCATGACATCCTTTCCGAAGCTGATGCCAAGGTCGTCAGCACCGCCGTTGGCACGACAGGACCGGCCATGCGGCGCAAAAAATTCCGTCATGGCAAAGTGCCAGAAATGCCGGCAGCGACAAGACCGCGAGTTCTACAAACGTAAACAACTTTGTGGGCTTGGCATGCATTCGTTGTTCCCCTTGTATCCAGGATTTCTCGCCGCCAAGAGAATACTGTTGTCTTTTCAAGGCCGGATTTTGCCGGCTCAATCAGTCCTTAGGCAGTTGGCAGCAGAGCATCAGGGCAATCGCATTGTTTTTTATATGACAATGGAAATGAGCCAAAGTGCGCCAGTTTGATCATCAGCTCGATATAGCCGGCTTGGGATTTACTGAGCGCTTTAGCATCTGCTGGTCAATGCAGCTAGGTAGGGTACGCATCGCGTACCTTTTTAAAAATTGAAAATTGTTGGCATTGAGCAAGGTACGCGATGCGTACTACAGAGCCGCTTTTAAAAAATTTGTTTCATGGAGGACTTGATAATGTCAACCGAATCCGGGTCGCCCTTCAGGATGGCCGAGGCATAGGCTTTGGCTTGCTTGAAAGTGATGTGCGGTGGCAGAGGCGGCACGTCGGGGTCGGCATAGGCTTCCAGCACGACCGGACGGTCAGCGCTGAGCGCGCGCTCCCAGGCATCGGCCAGCTGTTCAGGTTGATCGATGCGTATGCCCATGAGGCCGATCAGTTCAGCCAGACGCGCATAAGGGAAATCGGGCACGTCCTGCGAGGCTTCGAATTTCGGATCGCCTTCCATCGCACGCTGCTCCCAGGTTACCTGGTTCAGGTCGCGGTTGTTCAGGACCATCACGATCAGGCGCGGGTCGCGCCAGCGCTGCCAGTATTTGCCAATCGTGACCAGTTCGTTCATGCCCAGCATCTGCATGGCGCCGTCGCCGACCAGCGCAATGACTACCCGATCGGGATGAGCAAATTTGGCCGCCATCGCATAAGGCACCGCGCAGCCCATGGTCGCAAGGCCGCCGGACACCGAAGCCATCATGCCTTGGCGGATTTTCAGGTTGCGCGCGTACCAGTTGGTGACGGAACCGGAATCGCTGGTGAGTATGCAATAGTCGGGCAGGCGCGGCGACAGCTCCGAAAAGACGCGCTGCGGATTGATCGGGTCCGCTTCCTCCATGGCCCGCTCCTCCAGCGTTTCCCACCATTTAGCCACATTTTTCTCGATCCGCTCGCGCCAGTCGCGGTCTTTTTTGCGATGCAGCAATGGAATCAGCAACCGGAGCGTCTCGGCGCTGTCGCCGACCAGATTCACTTCCATCGGGTAGCGGATGCTGAGCATGCGGCCGTTAATGTCGATCTGCACGCCGCGCGCCTGGCCTTCCTCGGGCAGGAATTCGGAATAGGGAAAGCTCGAGCCGACCATCAGCAGCGTGTCGCAGTCGGTCATCATCTCGTAGCTGGGCCGGGTTCCCAGCAGGCCGATGGAGCCGGTCACATAGGGCAGATCGTCGGGCACGGCGGCTTTGCCCAGCAATGCCTTGGCAATGCCGGCTCCGAGCAGATCGGCCACCTCGACGATCTCTGCCGTGGCATCCAGCGCGCCGGCGCCGACCAGCATCGCGACCTTTTCACCGGCGTTCAGGATGTCGGCGGCGCGCTGCAATTCATCGGCTTGCGGCACGGTGCGCGGGGCCTGATAGCCGAGTCCCGAATAGACGGTGCCATGCGCGCGCGGCGGTTTTTCGGCATCCATTTCCTGTATATCGTTAGGGATAATGAGACAGCAGACGCTGCGTTCCGATTGGGCGATGCGCATGGCGCGGTCGACCATGTGACGTATCTGCGCCGGTGTCGACACCATATGCACGTACTCATGCGCGACATCCTTGAACAACGATACGAGGTCGACTTCCTGCTGGTAATTGGCGCCCAGGGCGGTGCGCTTCTGCTGACCGACGATCGCGACCACGGGCTGATGATCGAGCTTGGCGTCGTACAGACCGTTCAGCAGATGAATGGCGCCGGGGCCCGAGGTGGCGACGCAGACGCCGACTTCGCCGGTGAATTTGGCGTGTGCGCAGGCCATGAAGGCGGCTGTCTCCTCATGGCGCACCTGGACAAAATCCATCCAGTCCGAAGCCCGGTTCAGGGCGCCGAACACGCCGTTAATGCCGTCGCCCGGATAGCCGAAAATGCGTTTGACGCCCCATTCGGACAAGCGGCGCAATAAAAAATCGCTGACGTTTTCTTTCATGTTCCCGCCTCTGCATGGGCATGGGGTTTGCAGTCGGTATGTCCACAGCCGCAGACATCGGAGCCGACGATGTTTTCGCAAAACTCGCTGCAGTATTGTTCGCCCGGCCGCGCCGGACAATTACAGCCGGGATGGGCGCATTTGCGGGGCGTATTTTTATCGGGCTGGTCTTTCTTGGTCGTGGTCATGTCATTCTCCTGATCGCTTTTGTTTTTTAATAGCTTACGTATCGACTTTGCGCAGTTATGTGCGCTAGCGAGCTTATGCCAATATTTTTTTATCTGGCATGCGGCCGGCCGGCTGATTAAAATGCTTCGGATTAGGTTTGAACGATAAAAAAACTGCCGCTTACAAGAAAGGTGAATGCCATGAAAAAATCAGTCCTGCAGTTGTTTATTCCGACATCGTGCGTTCTTGCGCCGGTTTCTGCCTGGGCGCATACGGGCGTCCATGAAATGATGGGGCGGGCTTCCGGCTTCATTCATCCTATAACTGGCGCCGATCACGTGCTTGCCATGGTTGCGGTGGGATTGTGGGCCGTGCAGCAGGGCGGGCGGGCGCTATGGGCCGTGCCCGTCGCGTTTGTAGCCATGATGATGGCCGGCGGCATGCTCGGCCTTGCAGGCGTGGCCCTGCCTTATGCTGAGCAGGGTATCCTGATGTCGGTGCTGGTTCTAGGCGCGGTGGTTGCCGGTGCTTTTGAGATGCCTCTGGCGTTCAGCGTGAGCATGGTCGGTGTTTTTGCGCTGTGCCACGGTTATATGCATGGCGTTGAAATGCCATCGGCAGCCAATGCGGTTCCCTATAGTCTGGGTTTTGTGTTAGCGACGGTATTGCTGCATGTTGCCGGCATGTCCATGGGCGTTATCCTGAGAAAACTCAGTACAGAAAAAGCGATGCGTTTGGCCGGCAGTGCAATAACGCTTGGCGGCATTTACCTGAGCATTGGCTGAATCGCACTCTTTAACCGATGATCAGTAGAACGAGGCTGCATAAAATGATAAAGTTCAAGATTTATCGTGGCCAGCCTTAAAGTTTTTCCGGTTGCCTGAATAGCCGATTAGAAATTTAACTATTACGACTCAAATTTATGAAAACGTTTATCTTCACAAGAAATCTCTTTTTTGCGGCCCTGACCGGCACTGTTCTGGCATTGTCTATGGCGGGCTGTTCGGATGATAAGGAAGAACAAAAGCCGGCCAGCGCCGAAGTGCATAATCCTTTTGACCATTCGCATGATGTGGTCGTGACCGATGTTCAGAAACATACTTTCGAGCATCAGTTTGCGGACCAATGCGTAGAGAGAGAGCTGAAAAATTCAATCAATAAAGAGTCCGACAAAGGGCGGCTCGAAGATGCCTGCATGTGCATCGCGACTTTCTTAATGAAAGACTTGACGGCCGATGAAGCCAAGAAGTTTATTACCGAGCATAAAAGCACTCAGTCTTTGGTCATCAAGTATGAAAATGCGGCTTACCACTGTCTGCAGGAGAAAGCCCAGCCTAAAGGACCACAGTTGTTTAATAGAAAACAATAAAAAGAGCTGATATTGATGGGGCGGACCAATCCGCCCCTTTAATGCTATGTTTTAGGCGATTATCGTAATAATCGTTTTTTCGGCCCATTCTTTCAGAATGGCCAGACCGCCTTCCATGATCAGGGCCGGATCGGGATGATTGGCTTCCTGAGCCACTTGTTTTAAGTAATCTTCAGCATTCAGCCCCTCATTTTCCTGAATCAGTTGCAGCAGTCTGTAAGTGATGCCCGTGATCTGGGAAAAATGCACCTCATCGTCGATATTGCGGTAAACGATCAGAAATGTCGGTTGATCCGGCGGCACCGTCGGCAGGAAATCGGGCGATATCTGATGGACCGGGTATTGATAAGCCAGCGGCCAAGCCAGCGGAGACAAGGCGATGCGCTTGTAGAGCAGCGCGTCGATGTCATCGCGGCTATTGGCGACCACCTCCACTTTGGCTATCGCCAAGGCGGTTTCCACCCATTCGTAATGCGCCAGTTCGAGCAGAAATGGCAAATCTTCAGGATTGTCGCGTTCGTTCTGCAAGTAATCGAGAAATTCTTCCGGGATTTCGGAAAAATAGGGTGATTGGCAGCGGTGACTGGAGAAAAAATCCTGCGCCAGGGCGAACCATTGCTTGTCATCAAGAATCTCGCGCAGAACCGGAAAACTGCTGGACAGAAAGCTCTCGACATTGTTGAAGAACAGCTCGCGGTACATGGTCATGCGCTGAGCCTTGACATCGGCCGGCGCGGGATTGTTTTCGGGGTCCCTGATATAAGCCGCAAATTCCAGTTGTTTGGCTTTGAAGTCGACGCGGCCGGCAGTTTCAGGCTGACTGTTTTTCATGCTGACTTTTCCATGCGTTTTGTATCAACCGGATGGTGCGGACTTCCTTTGCCAGTTCTTTTAAAGGCGGAATGTTGAAATCCCGCTCCAGCAGCGTCGGGAATACGCCGTAAAGCTCGTAGGCTTTGCCCAGCAGCTTCCAGACCGGATCGATGATGTCGGCGCCATGCGTGTCGACCAGAAAATCCTCGGCTTCGACATAGTGCCCGGCAATATGCGCATAAGCGATGCGGTCGGCCGGAATCGCTTTCAGGAACGATTCGGCGTCATAGCCGTGATTGACGCTGTTCACATAAATATTGTTGATGTCGATCAGCACGTCGCAGTCCGCTTCAGCAACGACGGCATTGAAAAAGTCTATTTCAGACATTTCCTGGCCCGGCGCGGCGTAATAGGAGATATTTTCGATGGCGATTCTTTGCTCCAGAATGTCCTGAACGCGCCGGATGCGCGAGGCGACGTGCGAGACGGCCTCCGATGTGAACGGCATGGGCATCAAATCGTACAGATGACCTTCGTTGCTGCAGTAGCTCAAGTGTTCGCTGTAGAATTTGATCTGGTGCTCGGCCATGAAGTTTTTGACTTCATGCACGAATTTCTCGTCGAGCGGATCAGTGCTGCCTATCGATAAGGACAAGCCGTGGCAGACAAAGTCAAAGCGTTCGGTCATGGCCCGAAACTGCTTGCCCAGCTTGCCGCCTATCGTGATCCAGTTTTCCGGCGCGACCTCGTAAAAGTCGACGGCTTCGGGCGGATTTTCGACGATTTCAGTTAAAAAGGATCGGCGCAGGCCAAGACCGGCGCCATGCACGAGATTTAGCGTTGTGTCCATAAGAACACCTGTGTATTGGATTAAAGCGGGAGGGCATGACGGTCATGCCCTCTTTTGGCAGTCAGGGCAGGGTTGTGCCTGCCTCAAGGCTTATTCGCCGGCTGCGTCTTTAGGGCTGACTTTTTGCTGGCCTGTGCCTTTAGTAGCGTCAGTGCCTTTTTGCATGGCGCCGCAAGCGCCTTCTTTGCCTTTCATCATAGCGCCGCACATGCCTTCCATGCCTTTTTTCATTTTGCCGCCTTCCATCATGCCGCCGCACATGCCTTCGCCGCATTTGCCTTCTGCCGCCTTATTGGCTGGCTTTGCAGCGGGTTTGTTGCCGGCGCAAGCACCTTCCACAGTTTTAGGCGCTGCTTTCATGGCGCCGCCGCATTTGCCTTCGCCGCATGAGCCTTCTTTCATGCCAGACTTGGCAGTGTCGGCTGCAGCCAATTGCATGTAGCCGCTGTTCATGTCGTTCATGGCGAAAGGGCTGGCTTCTGCATGAGCCGCTGTTACAGCCAGAGTGGACAGGACTGCGGTCCCCATAGCCGCGGCGAAAGGTGATTTATTAATTTTTTTCATATTGACTCCCGTGTATTATAAAAAATGAATCATAAGCATCGAGTGCAGCTTATGATATCAAGCACAAATGAACAAATGATGAATATCGGCTTGTCCAAATTTTGAACATCTAGAGACTATACAGTCTTATCTAAGTTCCTGCCACTGAGTTTTTAGCTAATAAGTCGTTTTATGCGGATATTCGCACAAGTCCTGAATGACACAGTTGGGGCAGAGCGGTTTTCTGGCGATGCAGGTATAACGGCCGTGTAATATCAATAGATGATGGGCGTCTTTTTTGTGCTGCTTGGGCACCCATTTTTCGAGCTTTTGCTCCACTTCCCGCACATTCTTGCCGGGTGCAATGCCTGTGCGGTTGGCGACGCGGAAGATGTGCGTGTCGACCGCAATCACGTGCTGTCCGAAAGCGGTGTTCAGCATGACATTGGCTGTTTTTCTGCCGACGCCGGCCAACGCTTCCAGTTCCTCGCGCGTTTGCGGCACCTGACCTTCATGCCTCTCGAGCAGTTGCTGGCAGAGCGTGATGATATTGGCGGCTTTGGTTCGGTATAAGTTGATGGTCTTGATGTAGTCCTTCAGTTCCTCCACGCCCAGCGCCAGGATCGCTTCCGGCGTATTGGCGACAGGAAACAGCTTGGCCGTGGCTTTGTTGACGCCTTTGTCGGTCGCCTGGGCCGACAGTACGACCGCGATCAGCAACTCGAAAGGCGTCGTATACTGGAGTTCGGTCTTGGGCTCGGGGATGGCTTCAGCCAAACGATCAAAAATGGCGCGGCGTTTTTCAGCGTTCATAGCTTGGCCGGTTTCAGTTTGAGTAGAGCTTCTTTTTTCTTGCGCGCGCGTTCGGCTTTTTCCGCTTCTTCCTGGACCAGGCGCTGACTGTGCACTTCATAGCGCCGCATGGCTTTTTGCGCCTGCGCGGATTTCTGCTCCAGCGTCGGCTGCGGCTCTACAGGCTTCATGACGATGCAGTCAACCGGGCAGGGCGCGATGCACAGCTCACAGCCCGTACATTCCGAAGCGATGACCGTATGCATGAATTTTGCCGCGCCCAAAATCGCATCGACCGGGCAGGCCGCGATGCATTTGGTGCAGCCGATGCAGTCTTCTTCGATAATGAATGCGACCTGTTTGGGCTTGTGCTGGCCGAATTGCGTATTGAGCGGCTTGGCCGGTACGCCCAGCAGACGCGCGATCTCGATGATGCCTTCGTCGCCGCCAGGCGGGCATTGATTGATGTCGGCCTGGCCGCTGGCGATGGCTTCGGCGTAAGGCCGGCAGCCTTTGAAGCCGCATTGGCCGCATTGGGTTTGCGGCAGTAAAGCGTTTATTTGGTCAATCACGGTTTTGTTTAATTACCCTCCAACATCGCTGCGACATCGTTTTCGACCTTATCTATGCCTTTCAGCGCAAATTGCTCGGTCAGCCAGTCCTTGATTTTGGCTGAGAAAAACGGCGGCAGAGTCGGGCCCAGACGTACGTTTTTAACATTCAGCGCCAGCAGACCCAGCGTCATCAGGATGGTTTTTTGTTCATACCAGGCGATATTGAAAGACACCGGCAGCGCGTTGAGGTCGGCAAGGCCCAAAGCCTGCTGCAGATCCTTCAGGAATACGACCAATGAATAAAAATCATTGCTCTGGCCGGCGTCCAGCAGGCGCGGAATGCCGTTGATATCGCCGAAAGCCAGCGTGTTGAAGCGGTATTTGGTATCGCCCGCGGTCAGGATCAACGTATCCTGAGGCAGCAACTCGGCAACTTGCGCATAGTAGCGGCGCTCCTTGTGGCGGCCGTCGGCGCCGGCCAGCACAACCAGGCGCCGGATGGAGCCGTCCTTGATGCCGGCGGCAATCGGGTCCAGATAGCTGTGCAGCGACTGATGTGCATAACCGAGCGTGGTCGTGTTGTCGCTGAGCTGGCTGGGCGGCTCGCACTGCCGGGCCTGTTCGATCAGCGCGCTGAAGTCCTTGCGCTGGCCGGGCTTGCGGTCGGCGATATGCGGTATATCGGGCCAGCCGACCATGCCGGTTGTGTAAATCTTGTCTTTGTACTTGTCTTTCTGCTGCTGGATGCTGTTGGTCGTGATCAGGATCGGGCCGTTGAATTTCTGGAAATCGGTCCGCTGTTCCTGCCAGGCATCGCCGAAGTTGCCGGCCAGATTGAAGTATTTCTTCAGGGCCGGATAGGCGTGCGCGGCAATGGCTTCGCCGTGCGTGTAGACGTCGATGCCGGTGCCGGCGGTCTGTTCCAGCAGGTCTTCGATATCGCGCAGATCGTGGCCTGAAACCAGGATGCCCGGTTTGTCCCAGCTGTCGAAATAGACCTTGGTCGGAACCGGATCGCCGAAGTGCGCGGTATTGGCCTTGTCGAGCAGTTCGAAAGCGGCCATGCCGAGTTCGCCGCATTTCAGGTTCATAGCCATGAGCTCATCAAAAGAACTGTCGGCTTTCAGGCTGAATGCCAGTGCCTCATGCATGAAGGCATACAATTCGGCATCGGAAAAATCCAGCACTTCGGCGTGTTCGATCAATGAGGCCAGGCCCTTCAGGCCATATACCAGCAATTCGCGCAGGGCGTGGCAGTCGGTATCCAGCGCAGGAATTTGCGTGACGCCGACGGCTTCGCCTTGCGCTACAAAAGCCGCTTCCGATACGTCCGTATAGTGCCAGGAAGCTTCTTCGGGCACGGGCTCGCTAAAGGGTGCGCCGTTCTTTTCTTCAAACGCGGCGTTGAACTGATGACGCAGATGGTTTCGGCGCTGCACGGTCTCCTGTATCAGGGATACGAAAACGGCCGGATCGAAATTGACATTGGTTACAGTCGAATACAGCGCCCGAGCCGTGAACCGGTCGTTTCTGGCATCGCGTATGCCCAGTTGCCCTGCGTGATGCGCATAAAACGACAAGCCTTTCAGCACATACACCAGCAAATCCTGGAGACTGGCCACATCCTCTTTTTTGCCGCAGATGCCGGCCGAGTCACAGGCAACGTTTTTTTTGGCTTCCTGACAGTGGTAACAAAACATATCTAATCTAACTCTCTTACTAAATTACTTGACGCGCATGCCCGGCTGCGCGCCTTCGTCGGGGTGCAGCACCCATATGTCTTTGCCGCCGGGGCCTGCCGCCAGCACCATGCCTTCCGAGACGCCGAAGCGCATTTTGCGAGGGGCCAGGTTGGCGACCACGACCGTCAGTTTGCCTTCCAGGTCTTCCGGCGCATAGGCCGACTTGATGCCGGCGAAGATATTGCGCGTTTCATCGCCGATATCGACGGTCAATTGCAGCAGTTTCTCGGCCCCTTCGACAGGGGCGGCTTTGACAATGCGCGCAATGCGAAGATCCAGCTTGGCGAAATCGTCGAACTCGATCGTGTCGGCGATCGGCTCGCAGGTACGGGCTTTGGGCGCTTCGGCGGTTTTCTCCAGGCTTTCCTTGGAGGCCTCGATGATGGCCGCGATTTTATCTGCCTCAACACGCGTCATGAGCGGTTTGAAGTCGTTGATGGCATGGTCTGTCAACGGTTGCACATCGGCTGGCCAGGTTTGCGAGGCGATGTTCAGGAACTGCTCGGCTTCGGACGCCAGCGCCGGGATGACCGGTTTCAGATAGGCGGCCAGCATACGGAACAGGTTGATGCCCATCGAGCAGACCTCATGCAGCTCGGCGTCTTTGCCTTCTTCTTTGGCGATCAGCCAGGGTTTTTTCTCATCGATGTACTGGTTGGCTTTATCGGCCAACGCCATGATTTCGCGCATGGCCTTGGCGAATTCACGCGCTTCGTAAAACTCGGCGATTTGCGCATGGGCTTTGACGAATTCGGCGAACAGGGCCGGTTCCGAACAGTGTGCCGACAGTTTGTTGTCAAAGCGTTTCTTGATGAAACCGCTGCAGCGGCTGGCGATATTGACGACCTTGCCGACCAGGTCGGAATTCACGCGTTGGCTGAAATCGTCGAAGTTCAGGTCGATGTCGTCGACGCCGGCGCTCAGCTTGGCGGCGAAATAATAGCGCAGGTATTCGGGATTCAAATGGTCCAGATAGGTCCGGGCTTTGATGAACGTACCGCGCGATTTGGACATTTTCTCGCCGTTCACAGTCAGGAAGCCGTGCGCGAAAATGGCGCTGGGCGTCCTGAAGCCGGCGCCGCTCAGCATGGCCGGCCAGAACAGGGCATGGAAGTAAATGATGTCCTTGCCGATGAAATGGTACAGTTCGGCATCGCTGTCTTTGCTCCAGAAGGCGTCGAAATCGATACCCTGCTTCTCGCACAGGTTCTTGAAGCTGGCCATGTAACCGATAGGCGCATCAAGCCAGACGTAAAAATACTTGCCCGGCGCATCCGGAATCTCGAAGCCGAAATACGGCGCGTCGCGGGAGATATCCCATTGCTGCAGGCCGGCTTCCAGCCACTCGTCGAGCTTGTTGGCGACTTCCGGCTGCAAATGTCCGGATTTGGTCCAGTGCCGAAGCAGCCCGACAAAATCGCCGAGTTTGAAGAAATAATGGACAGAGTCTTTTTCCACCGGCTTTGCGCCCGAAACGGCGGAAATGGCGTTTTTTAATTCAGTCGGTGAGTAGGTTGCACCGCAGGCCTCGCAGCTGTCGCCGTATTGATCGGGCGCGCCGCATTTGGGGCACTCGCCTTTGATGAAACGGTCCGGCAGGAACATGTTCTTGACCGGGTCGTAGGCCTGCGTAATCGTGCGCGAGGTGATGTGTCCGGCATCGCGCAGGCGTGCGTAAATCAGCGATGAAAAAGTCTTGTTCTCGTCGGAATGGGTGCTGTGATAATTGTCGAAAGCGACGCCAAATTCAGTGAAGTCGGCCAGGTGTTCTTTGCCGATCCGGGCGATCAGCTCTTCCGGCGTAATGTCTTCGCGGTCGGCTCTCAGCATGATCGGCGTGCCGTGCGTGTCGTCCGCGCAGACGTAATAACATTGATTGCCGCGTTGTTTCTGAAAACGTACCCAAATATCCGTTTGAATGTATTCAACCAGATGCCCAAGATGAATAGGGCCGTTGGCGTAGGGTAAAGCGCTGGTGACGAGAATTTTTCTATCCGACATAAAATTAAATACCAAGCAGTACGAAGACAAAACGAACCGTGTATTATGGCATAAAATAGCGCCGCTGCTGAATAACGCTGCGCTAAAATGTGCATTATATGAGAAAAGCGGTAAAATGGCTTCTATTCCAGAGTAAATTACTTGGTTATTTGCTCGTATCCTTACTTTCCTAACATGGAGCATAGTATGTCAAGCATTGAAAGGGCTGATGTAGAAAAACTTCTGAGCACGTTTATCGATCCGAACAATGGCGCCGATCTGGTTTCTGCAAAAACGGTGAAGGCGATCGCAATCGATGGGGCCAACGTCAGCGTTAAACTGGAACTGGGCTATCCTGCCAGAAACTATATCGACGAGCTTAAGGCAGGCGTCGAACGGCACCTGAAAGCGCTGGAGGGCATAGGCAACGTGACCGTCGATGTTTCGGTGAAAATCATCGCGCATGCCGTGCAGCAGGCGCTGAAGCCGTTGCCCAACGTCAAAAACATCATTGCCATCGCCTCAGGCAAAGGCGGGGTCGGCAAATCCACGACCGCCGTCAATCTGGCGCTGGCGCTGTCGGCTGAAGGCGCGCAGGTCGGCATTCTCGATGCCGACATTTACGGTCCCAGCATTCCGACCATGCTGGGGCTTTCCGGCTATCCGGCCAGCGAGGATGGCAAGACTATGATGCCGAAAGTTTCTTACGGCGTGCAGACCAATTCCATCGGCTACCTGGTCGACGCCGACCAGCCGATGATTTGGCGCGGACCGATGGTGACCAATGCCTTGCAGCAATTGCTGAAGGATACTAATTGGTCTAACCTCGATTATCTGATTATCGATCTGCCGCCCGGCACCGGCGATATCCAGTTGACCCTGGCGCAGCAGATTCCGGTCAGCGGCGCAATCATCGTCACGACGCCGCAGGATATCGCCCTGATCGACGCCCAGCGAGGTCTCGGCATGTTCGAGAAAGTCAATGTGCCGGTGCTGGGGATCGTGGAAAACATGAGCATTCACATTTGCAGCAACTGCGGCCATGAAGAAGCCATTTTCGGCGAGGGTGGCGGCGTGGCCATGGCCGAGAGAAACCGGGTCGACTTTCTGGGCTCGCTGCCGCTGGATATCACTATCCGCCAGTTCGCCGATTGCGGCCGGCCGACGGTCGCGGCGGATCCCGACGGACGCCCGGCACAGATCTACAGGGAAATCGCCCGCAAGGCCGCAGCCAAGCTGGCGTTGAAAGCCAAGGATTTCAGCAGTAAGTTCCCTAATATTGTCGTGCAAAACACTTGATTAGGCAGTGCAAGGCTGAACACTGGTTTGGCGCTGGCAGTTCTGTAGGGTATGCGCCGCATACCTTTCGGATTTTCTCGGCTCTGAAAAGGTACGCAGTGCGTACCCTACGGCTGAATGCTGGCTTGGCATTGGCCGTTGGCTGGTTGTTTCCGCCTTGCGCCCGACTATCTGTCTGTGTGAAAATTAGTCTTTTTAAATCAATTAGGTATTTGGTAGTTCATGAGCATTAAGTCGGACAAGTGGATACGCCGCATGGCGGAAGAGCATGGCATGATCGAGCCGTTTGAACGCGGTCAGGTCAGAAATGCGGAGCAAGGGCGCGTCATTTCCTACGGCACATCCAGTTATGGCTATGATGTCCGGTGTTCTGATGAATTCAAGATTTTCACGAATATCAATTCGGCCATCGTCGATCCGAAAAACTTCGATTCGAACAGTTTCGTCGATGTGAAGTCCGATGTCTGCATTATCCCGCCGAACTCGTTTGCGCTGGCGCGCACGGTCGAGTATTTCCGTATTCCGCGCGACGTCTTGACGATCTGCCTGGGCAAGTCGACTTATGCCCGTTGCGGGATTATCGTCAACGTCACGCCGCTGGAACCGGAATGGGAAGGTCATGTGACGCTGGAGTTTTCCAATACCACGCCGCTTCCTGCCAAAATTTACGCCAATGAAGGCGTCGCGCAAATGCTGTTCATAGGCAGCGACGAGGTGTGCGAAACTTCTTACAAGGACAGAGGCGGCAAATATCAAGGGCAGACTGGCGTTACCTTGCCGAAAACTTAAGATTGCGGTTGGTTTTGGGCGTAATCCCATTCCCATCAACTTGAGCAGATTGATTATTGACCACGAAGGGCGCGAAGTCGTAGGGTACTTCTCTGCTCCTCGTTCCCGCGTGGGAACGCATACCGGGCTTACATACGACGTGCCGCTCTCAAAGGTCGGTATCGGTTCCCACGGAGGACCGTGGGAACCAGGGAAATTAAATCCGAAAGGTACGCAATGCGTACTCTACAGGCTTTGTGGCTTTTACGCTTACTGGACTTTTAACGGTGCCTCTACCCTGGTAGGCGGCATCTGCACGAAGAAACCTTTTTCCTTAAGGCTGACGATAACCTTGCCGGCATCTTCCCGGGCCAGCTTGCGTTCCGGCGTCAGTTCGAGCTCCATGACGAAAGTCATTCTTCCGAAGCTGTTGAATAGCATTTCCGGCACTTTCGAGAAATCGTCTTTTTTATCGATATACAGATAAAGGTCTTCTTTTTTGAGGCTTTTATAAATGAAACACTGCATGGCATTAAACGAAAATGAATCAAGACAGCTATTTTAACTATTTTTGGTTAGAATGGCTTATCCTTAATTCATGATCGCACCGATGGCTAAAACCTCTTTCAATCCCGATACTTTCTACAAACAGGCCTGTTACTTTGAAGCGTCGCTGATCATAGTCGCGGTCATTCTGGGCTGGATTGCCGGTATCGATCCTTTTGAAAACCTGCGCTTTTCGGAAAGCGCGATCGCTTACGGCATATTGGGAACGCTGCCGTTATTTATTATGTTCGCGGCGCTGGAACAGTTGCAGATAGACTCTCTGGCGCACATCAGACGATTGTTGGTTGAAACGTTGGGGCCCGGGCTGCATCGTTATCACTGGGCCGATGTGTTTATGCTGGCGGCGATTGCCGGCGTATCCGAAGAGATTTTGTTCCGCGGCGTGATTCAGCCCTGGATAGAGTCGTCGTGGGGCATGACTGCGGGGTTGATCGGCAGCAATATCATTTTCGGGCTGGTGCATGCCGTGACGCCGCTTTATGCGCTGTTGGCGGCGTTGGTGGGGCTTTATCTAGGCTGGTCTCTCGACTACGGCGGCGACAGAAACCTGTTGACGCCGATCATCATTCACGGGCTCTATGATTTCCTGGCTTTTATGGCGCTGATTCGCGCGTATAAGGGGAGTCAATAGTCGCATCGATAAAAGGCTCGGCGATATAAGGGGTCTCCAGTGGGACGGGCTGGCTGATCCAGTAGCCTTGTGCATAATCAATGCCTAAGGCTGCGATTTTGTCATAAACATCCTTGTTTTCGACAAACTCGGCGATCGTTTGCTTGCCCATCAGATGGCCGATCTCATTGATGGACTTGACCATGGCCAGATCGATTTCATCGTTGCAGATATCCTGGACAAAGATGCCGTCAATCTTCAAATAATCGACCGGCAGGTTTTTCAGATAAGCAAATGAGGATAGGCCGCTGCCGAAATCATCCAGCGCAAACTGGCAGCCGCTTTCCTTTAGCGTGGTAATGAACGTGGTCGCCATGTTCAGATTGGAAATCGCCGCCGTTTCGGTGATCTCAAAACAGAACTTATGGGCCGGCAGGGCGTAATAATCCAGCTGCCGCGTGATGGAGCCCAGAATGCCCTCGCTGCCCAGGGTATGGCCGGACAGGTTGATTGTGCATAGCGACAGCTGGGCCAGTTGATCGGGGTTATCGGCAAGCCAGGCGAACGTCTTCGCGATAATGTACTGATCGATTTTCGGCATCAAGCCGTAGCGTTCGGCTGCCGGAATGAACGCGCCGGGCGGGATTAGTGCGTTATTGTCTTCTATTCTGACCAGGATTTCGTAATGCTCGCCATCCTGTTCGCGGGTGCTTTTGATGTGGTGTTTATAGATCCGGAAATGATCTTTATCGAGCGCTTCATTGAGCTTGGCGATCCAGTGCATTTGCCCGGAGCGTTGCAGGATTTCCTCGGAGTTCTTCTGATACACATAAACGCGGTTGCGCCCCGCATCCTTGGCTGCATAGCAGCAGGCATCGGCGATCATGAGCAGGTCGTTGAGCGAGTGGAATTCCTCGTCGATAGCGATTAAGCCGATACTGACGCCGATGCGGAAACTTTGGCGCTCCCAGCTGAACCGGTAATTGGCGATGATTTCGCGCAGCGAGTTAGCCAGCCGCTCGCCTTGTTCGATCGTGCAGTGCTCCATCAGGATGCCGAATTCATCGCCGCCCAGTCTTGCCAGCGTGTCGCGTACTCTGACTTCGTGCTGCAGCAGGGTCGTGACCTGCTTGAGCAGTTCATCGCCGGCGGTATGGCCGCAGGTGTCATTGATGATCTTGAACTGGTCCAGGTCCAGATAACAGAAGGCAAAATCGCCTTCGCCGTGGTTTCTGGCTTTCAGAACACGGTTGAGCCGGACTTCAAATTCACGGCGGTTCACGAGTCCTGTCAAGGGATCGTGCGCGGCCTGATAGGCGAGTTCTTTTGACAGGCGCCGCGATGCCGTGACATCGCTGAATACGAGGACAACGCCTTGTATCTGGCGGTCCTTGTCAAGGATCGGGGCGGCGGAATCCTGAATCGAGTATTCAATGCCGTAACGGTTGATCAGCAGCGTATCGTGGCTGACGAATTCGGTCTCATGGGTGGCCAGAACGCGAAAGACCGGATTGGGCAACGGTTTCCGCGTGATGTCATTGTAGATATTGAAGACTTCGTCGATGACGCGGCCTCTGGCTTCAGCTACGCGCCAGCCGGTCAATTTCTCGGCAACCGGGTTCAGGAATTCGATAATGCCGTTTCTGGAGGTGGTGATGACGGCGTCGCCTATGGACTTTAACGTAATCAGCGCGCGTTCTTTTTCCCGCCTTAGTTGCTCTTCAGCCTGCTGGCGATCGTTGATTTCCTGGCGCAGTTCAACCGTGCGTTCCGAGACCAGGTTCTCGAGCCGGTTGCGGTAGTCATCCAGCTCCTTTTCAGCCGCCTTGGCTTTTAAAACATTATTGATGGTGACCGATATCAGTTTCAGATACTGGCCGCTAAGATCCTTGGTCAGATAATCGGCGGCCCCCATCTTGAGCGCCCTGACGGCAATATCCTCGCCGCCGCTGCCGGTCACGAAAATGACCGAGGTCGTCTCGGGGATGAAGGCAAACAGGTCGAAGGCCGTGCCGTCTCCCAGGCCATGATCGGCCAGGATGATCTCATAGTCGTTTTTTTGCAGAGCCTCGATCGCTTCCGCCACGGAGCCGGCAATGTCATAGTCATAAGGCAGATGCTCGCGTTTGACAAAGCGCTCGAAGCTCATCTGGTCGGTCAGGTCATCTTCGACTAATAACAGTTTTATGTCCGCCATGAGACTTATTTTTTTAGGGTCCAGTAGGAACTGAGTACCTGAATTGCGTCGATGAACTGATCGTACTCGACAGGTTTCAGAATATAGCCGGAAATCCCGAGGTCAAAGCTCTGGTTGACATCCTGTTGCTCCAGCGAGGAGGTCAGCATCACCACGGGGATGTTTTTGAAGGCGGGATGGCTCTTCAGTTGCTTCAGGCATTCGTGACCATTCATTTTGGGCATATTGATGTCCAGCAGGATCATGCAGGGCAGCTCTTCGTCCGAAGTTTCCAGATAATGCAAGGCTTCTTCACCATTATGGACCGTAACCAGTTTGTTGACGACGCCGAGTTTTTTTAGACCGCGCTTCACGGTCATGATGTCGACTTGATCATCTTCAACGAGCAAGATGGGTTGCATGCTATTCATATTCTTTTCTTTTAGGTATGGTAAAAATAAATGAGCTTCCTTTTCCTACTTCCGACTCAAGCCAGATTTTGCCGCCCCATGTCGTGACAATTTTCTCTATCACACTTAAACCAATACCTGTGCTTTCTGACTGGTCTTTAGGTTTTAAAGTTTGAAATAATTGAAATATTTTTTCCTGATATTTTTTATCGATGCCGGGACCGTTGTCGGTTACCGAAAATTGCCAGTCATGATCTTGTTCCATGCAGGTGACCGAGATAATACCTTTGTCCTTATCGTTATATTTGATGGCATTATCCAACAAGTTTTGAAAAACCTGAAACAGTCTCAGTCTTTCACCGATGATGACCGGCAAATCGGCTTGAATATGCACTTCGATGTGCTCGGGCGGAGCGATCAGGCTGATTACTTCGGCCAGCAACTGCGAACAATCGATTTGCTCTTCGGGCTCCGCCACCCGGCCGACCCTGGAGTATTGCAGAATGCCGTCAATCATGTCGTGCATGCGTCTGGCCCGATCGCGCAGCAAGGCCATTTGCTCGCGGCCGTCTTCGTCAAAAGCGTCGGCGTAATCCTCGCAGATCCAGCCTGAGAGCTGGTTGATGGCCCGCAATGGCGCTTTTAGATCATGAGATACGACGTAGGCGAAATGCTTTAATTCTTCATTGGCGCTATTCAACGAGGCGGTGCGTTCTTCAACGCGCTGCTCCAGATCCGCGTTCAGGGATTGTATCTGCACCTGGTTGCGCTTCATTTCCTCGATCAGCAGGGTATTTTCCAGCGCGATCGCCGCTTGCGCGGTCAATAATCGGGTCAGTTCGATTTGTTCGCGCGTGAATGCGGAGGTGATCAGGTTGTTTTCCAGGTACAAGACACCCAGGGCATGCTGTTGCTTCAATAACGGCGCGCACAGTATCGATTTAAGGTGCTGATGTTGTACCGTATTGTCGGCTATGAAATCGCCTTCGCTGGTAGCATTGTCGATAACCAGCATTTCAGTGGTGCGAAAGACGTAGTTGACAATGGCCATGCTTAAGGTATCAGTGCTCAGGTTCGGGTCGCCTCGAAGTTGTACATCGACGAAACCATGTTTGATGCCTTTGGCCAATACAACCAGGTCTTGCGGTTCAGCGATGAGCAGATAGCCGGTTTTGGCCCCAAGCCGCTCCATGATCGATTGCAGAATGGCGCTTAGCAAGCCGTTCAGGTCCTGCTGCTGCGTGATGGTGCGTGTCGCCAGCAGCAAATAATTGACATCGAGCATCTGCGCGAGCGAGGTATCGGCGGACAGGTCTTCATCGGGCTGAAAGGTAATGGCATAGTTTTCCGTCAGCTGTCTGACTTTGACTTCCGCGCCGCAGTCATGGTAATGGCCCACTGCCCGGTTTAAATAGTAAGTGGCGTAGCTATGCTGGGTCTCTATTAGTATCTGGCCCAGCCGCTCATTCAGGAAGCCTTCCAACAAGGTGAAATGCTGTGGTTTGCACAGGTCGATCGCATCGAGACAGTGGCGGCGCGTTTCGCTGAAATCGCCGGCATGGTTGGCCTGCTCCATCAGCATGAAGGTCAGGTAAGGCTTTAAGATCGGCCCTAGCGCAGTCCAGGTTTGCACCTGTTCCAGGCAGAGATCCAGCATCTCTTGCTCTTCGGCTGGAATGACCTTATGAAGTCTGAGTCCGTTGACATAGCGAAATACATACCACAGGCGATTGAGGATGTTGTCGCTCAGGCCGCGCAGATAAGGTTCCGCCTGATGCAGGTAGTCTGCCGCCTGTTCGTAATTGCCCAGGTAATAGCTGCTGATGCCTTTCAGGGAGTAATAACCGCCTATCGAAACGACGTGTTTGTCGCTCTCCCATTTGTTGAGTTTGGCGGCTATGACTTGTTCACTGAAGGGCGTCCGCCCCGTATTCATCATATCCGCCCAGCCGGCCAGCGCGCTTTCGGCCAGCCCCAGGGACAAGGATAAATTGAATTTGTTGGAAAAATGGATGCATTCTTCGGCCACGTCGATCACTTGCCGCAAGTGAGCGCCTTGATGGATCAAATGCCAGATATACGGGCCATAGGACAGGCCTGCATTGTATAAGTCACCGCAGTTTTTGCCGCGGTGAATGTTTTTCTGGCACTGCTCGATAATATAAGCCGAATCGCTGCGGTTATGCATATTGGTCCATAAAATGCCGTTAATGCCTTTGGTTGCGCCAAACGTGTCGGGATAGCGGTGCGCCAGGGCCAGCCCCAGGTCTTCATAGCGGAAAGACAGCTCATACTGGCCTTGGCGCTGCAGATACAAACCCACCATCGAGAAACCGTAAATGACCGATTCATCAACGCCGCCCGCCAGACAGTTCTGCGTCGATTGAATCGCCGACAAATAAAGCTGCGGCACCATGCCGGCCAGATAATAATCGGGGATCAGTTCGCTGTAGATGCCGGTTTCAATTTGAGTAGCTCTATCACTGCTGGGTTCAATATCGAGGATTTTCTGCCAGATATCCGTATCGCCCTGATGGATCTGTTTGATGATCGTGGCCGCCCGCTCCAGCGCCAGATCATCATTTTCGGGAATAGCGCGGTTGAAATAGGCTAGGCCGCGATTGCCCAGGGCGATGGCCTGTTCGAACTTGCCCATCGAGGACAGGCCGGTCGTCTGTTCATATAAACAGTCGATGCGGTCGATATCGCTTTTTGCACGACTGATCAATGTATTAAGGATCTGCTCCGATTCCGGCTGGTTGCCCAGTGCCATTTCCGTCCTGGCCAGATATTTGTGCAGCGAGAACAAACAGCCATAATCGGTATCCCAGCTTTCTTTAGGGTAAAGACTCTTACTTTGATAGAAAAAATAGTTGGCGTTGTCCATCGCGAGCGCTTTCATGGCTGCGATGCCGGCGTAGTAATTCAACTTCGCCTCTTCAATACGGCTTTCGGTGCTTTGATCGGGCTCCCGGCCGTTAGCCAGGTGTTCGACAATGGCGAACAGATTGTGCAGGGTCTCAAGGTCGGCGTTTTCGGGAATGGCGCTGATGAGCGCCTTGGAAATCTGTAAATGTACGCGCTGTTTCTTGTCGGCATCAAGAAAGCTGGCGGCCGCCGCCTGAACCTGATCATGGAAAAACAACAGCTGGTCCTTTTCTCTGAGCAAAACATTGCTGTTGAATGCTGGCGTCAGTGCATGGTAAAGGACCGGTAGCGTCATGGCCGTCGTCAAGGCCAGATCGGATGCTTCAAATCGCGCGCCGAGGCTGGCTCCAATGCTCAGTAATTCACGAACGCGCTCCGGCAGCTTGGCAATTTTGTCCTTGAACAAGTCCAGCGCTGATTCGGGAATGGCGGTATGGCGCAGTTGTTCGTCATCCCATGTCCAGGCGCCGTTCTCAGTCAGGTGCAAATGCTTGTAGGTATGCAGCCAGCGCAGACTTTCATTGACGAACAGCGGATTGCCGGCCGAGGTCTGGTAGATGATTTTCGATAAGTCTTCGGTTCTGGACGGATAGGTGTTCAGGATATACGCGGTCATCTGGTTGACCTCGTTAAGCCCCAGCGCATCCAGGCGGATTTCCTGCAGCGGCCGGCGTGCCTGTTTGACTCTGTGTATCAGGCGCATCAGCCGATGACTGCTGTCGACTTCGTTGTGCCGATAGGCGCCTATCCAGAACAGGTATGGATAGTCCGTGGCATTGTCGAAAATCCGCTCGAGCAGATCGAACGTGGCGCCGTCACACCACTGCAGGTCATCGATAAACAGGGTTAAGGGATGCTCTTTTGAAATCAGGCTGGCCAGGAATTTTTCGGCCGTGTCATTGAACCGGTTGCGCGCTTCAATCGGCGGCAGATCCGGCACTTCCGGCTGAGGACCGATGATCAGATGCAGTTCGGGAACCAGATCGGTGATCAGCCGGCCGTTATCGCCCAGTTGCTCGCTGATGCGCTGGCGCCAATAGGCGATACGTTCCCTGTCTTCGGTCAGGAAAGTTTTTATCAAATGGCTGAAAGCCTGGATCAGCGTGCTGTAAGGGATGTGCTTTTTGAACTGGTCGAACTTGCCGGACGTGAAATAGCCGGCATGGGCAACGATTGGCAGCTGCAATTCCTGAATCAGCCGCGTTTTGCCGATGCCGGACAAGCCTGAAATCAGCGATGCGCGGAACACGCCGGCACAGACTTTGCTGTACTCGTCGAGCAGTTGTTTTTTTTGCGTCTCACGGCCGACCATTAACGAAGGAATCGTAATGCGGTTGCTGTAATCCTTCTGCTTCAGGATGAAACTGTTGATGTTCCGGTTTTGCTGTATTCCCCGTAAACAGTACTTCAGGTCCACTATCAAACCGGCCGCGGTCTGGTAACGTTTTTCGGGCGCTTTTTCCAATAGCAGGGCGACGATTTTGCTGATGATTTCGGGGACGGCCGGGTTTAATTCGTGCGCGAATGCCGGTGTTTCGGCAAGGTGTGAGTGAATGATGGCAATCGGGTCCTCGAACAGGAAAGGCGGTTTGCCGGTCAGGCATTCGAAGAACAGCATGCCCAGCGAATACAGATCGGTCGTATAATTGACTGAATGCTTGATCCTGCCGGTTTGTTCGGGCGATAGATACGGCAGCGTCTGTACGCGAAAATGATCTTCGTAGATAAAATGGCTGAGCTGGTTAATATCCAGCACCCTGATGTCATCGATGATTTGGACGGCCAGCGTTTCCGGTTCGATCAATATGTTCGTCGGTTTTATGCTCTTGTGTATATGTCCGGCCTTGTGGATGTCTTCCAGTTGCTCGGCGATGGCGATGATAATGTTAAGTGTCGTCGTCAGATCGGGAGCGGCATGGGTTTCCAGCCAGCGGCTCAATGGCTGGGCCTCAATATACGGCTGTATCAGGCATAGGGTGTCGATAGCGGGATGATAGAGTTCGGGAATAATGCTGCGAGGCAGTTCAAGTTCGCTGAGCTGGTTGATCTGTTGGCGTATGTAGGAGGCTGCATCTTCGTTGCAAAATTGCGGCCTGATTTTCTTAACAGCCAGCAGTTTGTCCTGATCATCCAGGGCATACGCTTTGAACACGTCGGCATGCATGCTCTCGCCCAGTTTATCGAGGATTTTATAATTTAATAATGTTTTCATTGCAGCGGGCTTAGCCAGAAAAATTACGTATAGGGACTATAGCACTTTTTCTGGAATGTAAGCGTGTGTTAGATACAAATGTAAGCCTATGTAGTAGGGTTTGCTATCATATTTGCCATTTATTGACCTAATCGGGAAACAAAATGCTGGACCGAGTTGAACGCGAAAAATCAAAATCCGATCTTATCCTGCCTTGGACGGTAGTCGCCATCATGTTTGCCATGCTGGTGGCTTATATCGTTGTCTGTCATAGCTTCGGAGAACAACTGCAACAGCCTCTGCCGCAAAATCAACGGGAACTGATCAGAACGATTTTATACGCCGTCGCCATCATCACTTTTCCATTAACCAATCTGATACGGCATATTCAAGTGCGGCTGAATCAAACCATGCCCGGTGATGATTCTAACAAAAACCGTTATCTGCTAACTGTTATCGTTTCAATGGCATTGATTGAAAGTGTGGGAATCTTCGGTTTCGTCATGTTCATGCTGGGCGATGATTTCAATACACTGTATATATTTACCGGCCTGTCGGCATTGGGCATGTTCTTGTACCGGCCGAAACCGGATGAGTACTATGCCATTATTGAGGAAAGAAACGCGCGAAAACATCAATAATTTACCGGCTGATACGGCGCGCCTGTACTAAATGCGTCTTATGTCTTTTTCGGCACGCTGGCCTAATGCTTCAGATGGCGGCTTTTAAATTCAAACAATATGAGTCAAACATAACGGTCATGTCCGTTATTTCTGATATTTGAGTGGGGCTGGCCAGGATTAGTTCCATACGATGGTTAATGAGGCGCATGGAGCATGGGAAGGGATGGCGCTAGCCGGCAAGGGCAATCGCCCCTGCCGGCAATTGGGCTTATGGCTTGATTTCGTCGTAGTTGCGCTGGAAATTGTGGCCGTAAAAGATTTCGAACATCTCTTTTTGCAGCTTTTCCTGGATCTCGGCTTTCTGATCGTCCGATAAATCGCTTTCCTTTTCGAACAAGTAATTTTCCAGTTCGGTTTCCTTCAGCATCATCTTGGTGTGGAAAATATTTTCCTGATAGACGTTCACATCTATCATCTGATAGCTTTCCAGCGTGTCTTTGGCAATATAGTTCTGGATCGACGTGATGTTGTGATCGATATAATGTTTCTTGCCGGAGATGTCGCGCGTGAAGCCGCGTACTTTATAGTCCATGATGACGATATCGGACTCGAAGCTGTGGATCAGGTAATTGAGCGCTTTCAGCGGCGAGATCTGGCCGCAGGTCGACACGTCAATATCGGCGCGGAACGTACTGATGCCGTTATCCGGGTGACTTTCAGGATACGTGTGCACCGTGATATGGCTTTTATCCAGATGCGCCAGCACGGTATCCGGCAATGGCCCTGGAGACTGGCTGTTCATGCTGGGCGGCGGCGGCAGGTCGCCTTCCGAAATCAGCATCGTCACACTGGCGCCTTGCGGTTCATAGTCCTGATGGGCAATATTGAGGATTTGCGCGCCGATGATTTCCGCAACATCTTTAAGGATTTGCGTCAGTCTATCGGCATTATAGGCTTCATCAATATACTCAATATAAGCCTGCTGCTGCTCGGCGGGGGCATAACATACATCATATATATTGAAACTTAGAGACTTCGTTAAATTGTTAAAGCCTTGTAATTGCAACTTTTTCAAAATGGTTAAACCTCGATAACTTCAAAATCATGGGTGATTTCCACCTCCGCCTTGCTCAGCATGATGGATGCAGAACAATATTTCTCCGCAGACAGCTTGACTGCCCGCTCGACCGCTGCTGGTTTTAAATCACGGCCTTTTACAACGAAATGCAGATGAATTTTGCTGAACACGCTAGGTATGGCATCGACCCGTTCAGCGGAGATTTCCGCCACGCAATCAACGATGTCATGCTTGCCTTTCTGTAAAATCTGTACTACATCAAATGATGAGCAGCCGCCCACCCCTAGCAGGAGCATTTCCATTGGCCGTATGCCCATGTTGCGCCCGCCGTGATCAGGCGGGCCGTCCATGACTACAGCATGGCCGCTGCCGGATTCACCGACGAACATCACTCCGTCAACCCATTTGACTGTCGCTCGCATTTTTTTCCCCGGTTAAAAAAATGTGGCATAGAGTAGCATATAATATGCAATTGACAGAGCTTCAATGTTGATTTTTTTGTTAAAATCCTGCACTGTTATTAAAGGCGTACATACAACATGGATATTGAATGAGTTTTTAATATGACACTAATTTCCCAAGAAAACTCCAATAAAAGGGCGTTGGAGCAGTTTTTAAATCTTTGCCACAAAAAAAAATACCAGAGCAAAGCCACGATTATCAGGCCTGGAGATCCGGGCGACCGGCTGTATTATATCGTGGAAGGATCGGTCAGTGTCTGCGTGGAAGATGACGATGGGCATGAGCTGATTCTGGCTTATCTTAACAAAAATGAATTTATAGGAGAGATTGGTGTTTTTAAGGGAGTAGAAACGAGGAAAGTCACTATTAAAACGCGCAGTGAATGCCGGTTGGCTGAAATAGGCTATGACCGTTTCCGCCTGGCGCTGAAAAAAGAACTGCTCGAGTATGCGCCTGACCTGCTTTTCATGTTAGGCGAACAATTATCAGGCCGGTTACTGGCCGCCAATCGCAAGTTCTGCGATTTAGCCTTCATGGATGTGGAAGGACGAATAGCCCGGACTCTGCTGGATCTTTGCAAGGAGCCCGATGCCATCACGCATCCCGATGGCATGCAGTTGCACATCACGCGCCAGGAAATCAGCCGCATTGTCGGCTGTTCAAGAGAAATGGCCGGGCGCGTGCTAAAAGAGCTGGAGGATAAAGGACTGATCAGCGCGCACGGCAAAACGATTGTTGTGTTTGGTACGCGTTAAGGCGCGAACAAGCAAAGGCGGCTCGGCAGGCCGCCCTTGCAGCAAGATTATTTAGCCGCTACGGAGGCCGCAACGCCTTTAAGCCGGGCTCCGGCGACCGGTTCTTCAGCCTGCCCCATGCTGTTCAAAAAGACAAAAGGCACGGAAGCCAACGTCATGCCTTTATTAATCTGTATGGCAAAATGCAAATGCGGGCCGGAAGTAAAGCCGGTGTTGCCGGAATAACCGATCAATTGCCCGGCAGCCACTTTCAGGCCCGGATAGACCTGGGCTTTATCCTCTTCCAGATGGGCATAAACCGCCATGGAGCCGTCAGTGTGCAAAATCCTGATGCTATTGGCTTTTGAGCTATAGGTTTCGTCAATGCCGCCTTTATAGAAGTCATTGTCGACTTCCATGACCATTCCTGCTTTGGCTGCGTAAACAGGCGTGCCTATCGGCATGGCGATATCGACGGCATATTTGTTCTGCTCATCGGTATGGCTGAAACTGCCGCCGAAGGCCTGCGAGATTTGAAACGAGGCATCAGGCGCAATCGGCGGCAAATAGCTTTCCCTGGCCGTGTACTGTGGCAGAGGGCTGCCGAGCGTGTAACGGTATTGAAGAGCGTATCCCGAGGATTCTTTTTCATTGATGCCGCCTACTTCAAAAAGTGTATCCGATTCTCCCGGCGCAATAACAAAACGCTGAGGCAGTTCGGGCGCCGAGCGGACGTTTTTCTGTTCGGCAAAATTGACTTCGACTTCCACGGGACCTGCATAATCGTTGCGAACATAATATTTTGGCTGTCGTCCTTCGCCGGACTTCAACAGCCAGACCCGCTGCTTGCTCGCCACCTTCATCTGCCTGACGGTTACCTGTTGACTGGTCTTGGGCGGCTGATCAGTAAAATGCCACGTGCCCTGTTCATCCTGAAATTTATAAAGTTTTTTGCCGGCGACATTAAATGAAATGAGCGCTGACAGCATTAAAATTAATAATCTAAATCTCATTTTTTAATCGAGGTCAAAGTCTATTCTCTATCCGTAAGAGTTCTGTAGTTTTTGTAAGTTTAAAAAAGCAGGGCCCATGGCTCAAACAGTGGCTCGGCCTTCGCGGCCGCAAATACTTTATTGCCTGAAAAATCAATAATTATGTGTACTTATATCAGTTTTTTAACACAAAAATGTTGGGCATGAATAAGCAATAGTACTGATTATTTTGTTGATAAGTTTCAGCTATGATCGCTATACACAAGTATTCCCAGCTGAGTTCGGGTGAGCGCAAACATAACACATGCAAAGGATAGTTATGATGGAAATCAGAGTATTTTCTGAATTGGCATGTCGATTTTATTTTCGTACAAATTTGTTAATGATTCCCAGGCAAACAGGTTAATTGGGCCGTAGCGAATTGAGAGTCCAGCAAGTGCCGGGTTTATTTATAAGCATCTCTTTTTTTGCGTTGTTATTTGAAGCTTAGTAGTAGAGCGAAAGACATGTCAGTCTTTTACCATAAGTATCTGAACTTAAAGATAGTGAAGTGGCTTTAACGAAACGTGAGATTAAATATGAATGCAAATTTGCAAATTTTGTTTATTAGTACGGATCATTATTATCGGGGCTTGCTGAAAGGCTACTGCCATGCGCAGCAATTTACTTTTCTTGAATTGGCCGATGCTGTAACCATCAATAAGGAAGTCTTTAGTAACCACCTGGATCTGATTATCCTGGATATGCAGTGGGCTGTGTCTGCATTGAAAAAAGAAGACTGGTTAGTATTGCAAGCGATGAGCTTCGCTCACCAGATACCCGTGTGCGCATTAGGGGACAAGGACTATAGTGATGCACTTGAAAGTAAACCAGACTCATGGATAGAGGCTTTTTTTGATGAGCAGCTCATTGTTGAACAATTGGATGGCTATCTGCTGAAGAAATTCATCCAGCATGCTCATGTGCACAGTGAAAGAAGGACTCAGGAAAGGCGCTCCACGGCCGATCGAAGGGCATCTTATCGGGATGCATCAGGGCATCTGTTAGAGGCGGCACAATATGAACCGATGCCGAAAAATGGCAATGGCGATCACGGCACAACAGTCGGTCCTTTTCAAATTGATCGGCGATTTAAAACTGTCTCATTGTATGGGAAAAACATTGACCTTACCCGCAAGGAATTTGAATTGTTCGAGCTGCTGTCCAGGGATGTTGATCGCGTACTAATGGCCGAAGAAATCATTCAGCATCTCTGGCCCGGAAATAACCGCGCGACAAAGTCGGATCTTTATCAATACATGCACCTGCTGCGCAAAAAGATTGAAAAAGACCCTGATAACCCGCAATGGATTCTGACCGTCAAGGGCTTCGGATACAGGCTTGATGTGAGCTCTTCTGCTGAAACAAAAGCCCCGGAAGAAAATTATGACAATCTGGTCGCATGGCCAGGGACAGCCATTGCCCCTGTGGCCCAATAAAAACCTGCTGAAAATTAAACTGCACGGCCATAGCATGTGCTGCCAGCGCATTTATCTGCCTGATAGACTGGGCTCAGGATAAATATTAGCCTGCGATCGAGCATCATATTGCTCGAGAGACAGGCTGGATAATGAAGCGGGTTCGTCGGCGACGCTAAATCATGTTCAATCCGGCAGAACCTTTCAAATAGGCCAGGCCTCACCCAGCGATCTTCGAGATCAAATTGCTTGCCCTTATCATTGATCGACTTTCTCTATTCCTTTCATTTACGGCAAAGAACAATTTAATTTCAACCACCTGTCTTCGAATTGAGGCGGGCTGACAATTTGGGGCGCAAGAACTCCTCAAGGGTACATCATGCTCAGCAGAGCCTGCAATATATGAATGAGTGATAAAAGCGCCTATTTTTCAGATTGCAAAAATCATGGCGCTGATTGAGCTGAGTATCGAACGAAAATGAACCATCAATCAAACGAACAATGAAACTGGTTAGCCGCCCAGTTTAAAATCCAGCTGATTTTTGTTTTTTATTTACTAAAAAACGGGCAAATTCGCGATATCTACCATCTTCCTTCTTATTATCATCAAAGAGAACTCCAAAACCAAAGAGACTCTCTGATTCTTAAATAAAACGCCGGAACAGGTCTATTAACTTGTTCGCTTCTTCCGGATATATAAAGCATTCGGTTTGCGCCAATCTTAAATTTAAATATCAAACAATAATGAACCTTTTATCAAGGCATAAGTATTTTTTCAGATTATGAGTATTTTTTGAGATTGGTTTTATGGAAATTTAAGGTCAGCTTGATCAAAACTAAAGCCGTGGTTGAGCTGGTAGCTTCGCCGGAGCAGCATCCGGTTTTTCTGGCTGATCCAAGTGCATCAGAGAAAGTCTGATGATTTTTTATCTCATATGGAGCTGGAAACCCATCCAATAAAAAACCTTAGCAGCAAGAAAAAGCTCAATTGCTTCAAGCGTTTCTTCAGGTTTTGGGTATTGTTTGAATCGGTTCTATGGAAATTTAAGGTTACCGTGAATGAAATTAAAGTAGGTGTTGAGCTAGAGGGATTGCAAATGTCATTCTGATTTTTCTAGTTCATTCAAATACATCAGAAAAATCTGATGATCTTCTATCTCGTAAGGAGTCATGACATGAAACATTTCAATAAAAAAATCTTAACTGCAGGCATCCTGTTGGCTTTGGGCTCAGTTTCAAATGCATGGGCGGACCCTGCTCTTATTGGCGTGAAAGCGCAATTGCCCTCAGCCGGTGATGGTTCTGTTTCAGCTATAGACGGAAATGCAACCTCTAACTATAAGGTTAATGACTCAACCCTGGCCGGTGCTGTTACCGGTACAACTGCCATTTCTATAACTGCGCTTGCTTCTGTTACACCTAACAACAGCATAGCCGGTTCATTCAATAGTACAGCCGGCATTAACCAGAGCGTACAAAACCTTGGCGACAACGCACTGGTTCAACAGCAGATTTCTGTCCAAGGCAACGTAAACGTCAATCGGTAAGAGGGGTGTTTAAGCTATAGCTTAGCTTCATTTAATGAGGCCTGCCGATGAGTGAATGGCTGCTCACCGGCTTTTACTGACACAGTGAAAATAACGGAATCAGGAGAATATGATGGACACGATTTTAAAGGGTGGCTTATTGACTCTCCTTGTCGTAATGATCTCAAGCCAGGCGGCGGTTGCCGGCTCTGCTGAAGACCGGAATGGGCTGGCTTTTTCGCAGGCCGAAACTGCAATGCAGGATGAATTGGACAATGAGCGTGGAAAGGGCGGTATAGATTACCTAACACTTAATGGCATGAACCTGAAGGCGGAGTTAAGCGGCAACGAAGCCAATAATACGGTCACCGGTTACAATGTTATTGACAGTGGCGCATTTGCTAACGCTGTCGGCATAAACTCGGTTATTCAGAATACAGGCAATAATGTTCTTATTCAGGATGCGACTATCGTGAATGTGACAATCATGCCTTGAGCTTTTTTATTGAGAAGGATGCGGTATGAAACGATTGATCGTTATATACATCTTTTTTATGCTGCCTGCGTTGAACAGTTATGCCGGTTCTATCGATTTTAACGGTCTCGCGGGAGCCGGAAACTACAATATACCGGTGACGAGTTTTGCAGAGCGCCGGTTCAAGACCGTCTACAAGCAGCAATATGATTTCAGCTGCGGCTCGGCAACATTGGCAAGTTTGTTGACTTATCACTATGACGATGTGGTCGATGAACAAAGTGTATTTGCCGATATGTATAACAACGGCGATCAGCAGTTGATACAGAAGAAGGGATTTTCGTTATTGGATATGAAGTTTTATCTGGAGAGGCGGGGCTATCAGGCTGACGGATATAAAATCAAACTGGATCAGTTGATCGCAGCCAAGGCCCCGGCAATTACTATTATCGACAATAAGGGCTATCTGCATTTCGTGATCATAAAAGGGCTCAATGAGCGTGAGGTTCTGGTCGGAGATCCAGCCGTAGGCGTGAAAACGATCCCTCGCGATGAGTTCGAGGAAATGTGGGGCAACCGTATTCTCTTTGTAATCCATAATCAACCGAATAGGGCGGCGGCACGTTTTCAGGCTCAGGAAGATTGGGAACTTCAGATTAAAGCGCCATTAGGATCGGCAGTCGATCGAGCCAGCTTGGGGGAATTCAATCTGCTGCAGCCGGGGCATTGGGATTTTTAACAGCTTGATTCAGGAGTATTTAAGATGAAAGCTTACCGATTTAATCGTTACCGAAAACTCCCCGCAGCTGCAGTTTGGCTATTGATCGGCTTCACCTCTCAAGCGCCGGCATCTGATCTGACGGCAGGGGCGGACAGCCCACTTGCTAATTGGGAAGCCGCATCCGATGCCGAGCTGGCCGAATCACGCGGCGGCTTCACTTTGCCGAATGGCATGATTATTGATGTCAGTCTGGAAAAAACAATTTATCTGAATGGCAAGGAATCTTTTTCCTCTGTATTTCAGGTACCGAGCAACGTTGCGCTTTCTCAGAGCGGTTTACAAAACTTATCACAAATATTGACTGATTCAGGGCTGCACTCTGTTATCCAGAATAATCTGGACAATCAGATCATCAACGCTATTACTGAGATTAACATCACCTTGCGAAATCTGCCCTCAAATATTTCAACACTTGTTCCCGGTCTGCCAAACACCATTTCACTCATCGCAAATTAATAACCGATGTTGCGCGGTTGCCGGGTCGAATTCACTTGTGCCCTTTTAGGGTATTCGACCCGGAACACTCAAGATATATAGGCATTGCGAATAACCGCAAGGGGCACAAGTAAATTCGCACTTACACGGCATATCGAATTCTTCTGAAGCGCTTACCGTTGGCATTTCATCAGCCAATAAGTAAATCTACTTAGGTAATATCACTAATTGTTCGTCTATATATTGTTCGTCAATATGTAAAGAAATATAAAAAGAAAAACATATTTTAATAATAATAACTATTTAAAAATTGGTTTTCACAGTCTGCTCAACGTTTCATAGATAAACGTTAAGCCGATCTCCAAGGGGGCTCATTCCAATCGTAGTTTTAGTCAGGCAGTTCTTCATTAATTACCGATTGCAGTTTTTAGCGCTTGAAGTGGTTAGCCGTTTATTAAATCAGGGGAGGGCTGTTGTTTATTCTTGTCAGTGAAATAATGGAAATGAAGTAAATGAAGCTAGATAAAATTGGGGGTGTGGGATTTTCTCTCGTGGGAGTGCTTAACGGATTTGTCTTTAGCTCAGGTGTGCTGCTTAATAGCGAAGCTTTTGCCGAAAACGCAAGGCACCAAGAGAGTTCCATCGAGGAATACCGAAAACTTTTTCTGGAGCAGCAAAAAGAATTCGAGAAACAGCGGCGTATCATTACTGAGCAGGGTAAGGAAATCGAGATGTTAAAGGCGCGTCTCGATTCTTTAACAAACCCGGCAGCCGGAATTAAGCCGGCGCCGGTCAATCAGACGGCCAAGCCGCCTGTAGTGGCCGCGAAAATGAATGCCGGCATGCAATCACAAAATCCGCTTCCTTCCAAACCTGTCGGCGAAGCGCCTCCGCAAACAAAAGAAAAAGCAAGACCGCCCGAGCTTCCTCGTTTGAGCGAGACTGTCGGCGGCGTGTTAACCAGAAAGGGAAATCTCGTCTTCGAGCCTTCATTGGAATACTCTTATATCGATAACAACAGGGTTTTTCTTGATGCATATACCATTCCCGCTATTACTATTGGCCTCATCGATATTCGACAGATTAAACGGCACAGTTTTATCGGCAATTTGGGCGCGCGATATGGCATTACGGATCGCCTTGAACTGGAGTTCAAAGTACCTTATGTCTACCGTGAAGACACGCAACGTTCACGTCCTGCGGACAGTGGCGCAGGTATTGATGAAACATTCAATGCGACTGGAAATGATATAGGCGATTTGGAATTCGCTGCCCGCTATCAGCTTAGCGGCGGTTCCGGCGGATGGCCGATTCTCGTAGGCAACCTGGTGGCAACGGTTCCGACAGGAACAAGCCCGTTTGACGTGGAATATGCGATGGCTCAAGGCGTAGCTGGAGCGCAATTTCCGACCGAGTTGCCGACAGGCGTAGGCTATTTCAGCATCCAGCCCAGCATCACGGCAATGTATCCCTCGGACCCGGCCGTTTTTTTCGGTAATATCAGTTACAGTTATAACGCCGAGACGAGCGAGGCCGTTGGCAACTTTGATCCGGGCGATGCGGTAGGCTTAAGCTTCGGTATGGGCTTTGGCCTTAATGAACGCTCATCATTCAGTCTGGGGTACTCGCACAAACATGTTTTCAAATCTGACATTAATGGTGTGCCAGTGAGTGACAGCGAACTGGATATAGGACAACTCTTGGTTGGCTATTCTTTCAAGTACACACCCAAAACGACTTTAAACTTGTCGCTCGGAATAGGCACGACAGACGATTCCCAGGATGTTAAGCTGAATGTCAGGGTGCCGATGACTTTTGATTTATTCTCATCAGGCTCATAATCCTGTTATTTATGGCATAGAGGGAAGGCAGGCTCTGACGCCATTGAAAAAGACAAACATGTCTGGTCTCCGGGCGCCGCATTAAGGATGCGCTGGTTGAGAAAGTGAATAATGTTTCGTTCAAATCAGACAACTTATTTGATCCGTTGCCGATCATAGTCACGCTCTGCGCGTTGTCTTGATATTCTCAGGGCATTTCAGACAAATACATCTTATGCATCCGTTCACGGATTGGTTATCATGTGGGTTTTCCAGGTCTGTGGGTCGAGCATGTCGTTTATCAATCATCTTGAATCTGAACTTGAAGCATTACCCGAAGCGTTAAGCGCTAACGTAACATCATCCCTGAGAGCATGGTGCGGACGGCTTTCCGAATTGGAACTAACTTTTCAGGCAGCGCCGGAATTCGTGGCTTCACTGGTCAAGGTCTGGGGATCGAGTGATTTTGTTGCGGAAAGCTGTACGCGCCGGCCGGAAATCATCGTCGACCTGGTGAATTCCAACGATCTGTTCATCGCCTATGACGAGCAGGGCTATCATAGCCGAATGGCACAGCTGGCGGTCGATTCCGAAGCCTCGCTGATGTCTGAATTGCGCCGTTTCCGTCGGCGGGAAATGATCAGGATCGCCTGGCGCGATCTGGCCGGCTGGGCTGATCTGAATGAAACGTTGCTTGAATTGTCGCTGCTGGCCGATGCCTGTATTCAATATGCGCTGGACTTCCTGTATCAGAAAGCCTGCGACTTGCGCGGCACGCCTTTGCTGGCTGACGGCAGTCCACAGCAGTTGATCGTGCTGGGCATGGGCAAGTTGGGCGCCTACGAGCTGAATTATTCTTCCGATATCGACCTGATTTTCGCCTACGCCGAAGACGGCGTCCTGTCGGACCGCAAAGAAACCACTTATGGTGAATTCTTTACCCGCCTGTGCCGGAGTTTGATCAAGGTGCTCGATGAAACGACCGTGGACGGCTTTGTGTTCAGAACGGATGTCCGGCTCAGACCGTATGGCGACAGCGGCCCCATCATCATGAATTTCGATGGCATGGAGATCTATTATCAAACCCAGGCCCGGGAATGGGAACGCTACGCCATGATCAAAGTCCGCCAAGTCGCAGGCGACTTTAAAACCGGCGCGCAACTGATAGCCATGCTGAAGCCTTTTGTGTACCGGCGTTATCTCGATTACGGCGCTTTCGAGGAATTGCGTTCGTTAAAGTTGCAGATTATGCAGGAGCTGAAACGCAAGGACCGCATGGAAAACGTCAAGCTGGGGCCGGGCGGCATACGCGAAGTGGAGTTCATCGGCCAGGCTTTTCAGTTGATTCGTGGCGGCAGTGAACGGTCGCTGCAGAAGCGCGGCATTCTGGATATTCTCCAGCGGCTCGGCGAACTGGAGTTATTGACTCAAAGGGACGCCGAGCAGTTAATTGCATCCTATCGTTTTCTGCGCCGGGTGGAAAACCATATTCAGGCATATCAGGACCGGCAAACGCATGATTTGCCTACCGATCCGATCGTGCGGGAAATACTGGCCTATTCGCTGGATTATGCCGACTGGCTTACCTTTAAAGCCGATCTGGACCGAGTCAGAGCTCAGGTGCATGCCGTGTTTGGTCTGGTCTTCTCGCTGTCGAAACAGGCTGATGCCGACAGCATCAGCCAGAAAATCTGGAACTGCACAGCCGATGACGCCGAACTGGCAGACGGTCTGAGCAAGTACGGTTTCGAACGAACCGATGAGATGCTGGTCGCTATCAAGGCGTTTAAAAATTCGCTGGCCGTCAGAAAACTGACAGCCAAAGGCGCCGGCGTCCTTGACCGCCTGATGCCGCAATTGATAGAAGCCATGATGCAGGTCGACAATCCCGATGAAACCTTGAAGCGCATTCTGAAGTTATTTGAAGCTGTCGTCGGCCGGAATGTTTACTTGTCGCTGCTGGCTGAGAATCCGGGCGCGCTGGCTCAATTGGTCCGCCTGTCGTCGGCAAGCCCCTGGATCAGCGATTATCTGGCGCATTATCCCATTTTATTTGATGAGTTGCTTGATGCGCATTCGCTATTCGAGCCGCTGAAAAAAGCCGATCTTGATGCGCAACTGAGGGTTTTGCTGGCGCAAATCGAGATTCAGGACCTGGAGCAGCTGATGATCGTGCTGCGGCAGTTCAAGCAGTTGAATGTGCTCAGGGTCGCGGCGGCCGATATTATGGGCGTTATTCCGCTGATGGTGGTCAGCGATTATTTGACTTATATCGCCGAAAGCATCGTCGAACATGTTGTCGAGCGTGCCTGGCTGATGCTGACCGAAAAACATGGCTACCCGCCCGGCAGCAATGACAAGGCGATAGGCTTTGCCGCGCTCGGGTTCGGAAAGCTGGGCGGTATCGAGCTTGGCTATGGCTCCGACCTGGACATGGTGTTTCTGTATGACTGTGCAGACGGCAATGCGCTGACCGACGGCCCGAAGCCGATTCCGTGCACGCAGTTTTACGGGCGCCTGGGACAGAAAGTCCGGCACATTCTCGACACCAAGCTGTTGTCGGGCGTGCTTTACGAAGTCGATATGCGCTTGCGGCCCAGCGGTCATTCAGGGCTTTTGGTTACCCATGTTAATGCGTATGAAGATTATTTACGAAACCAGGCCTGGACCTGGGAGCATCAGGCGCTGGTCAGAGGGCGCTTCATAGCCGGCGATGTGCGGCTGAAAGAACACTATGAAGCGATCCGCCGCCGAATTTTAAGCCTGCCGCGTGACACCGAACTGCTGAAAAAGGAAGTCCGCGAAATGCGCGAAAAGATGCGCGCCGCGTTGGATTCGAGCGAAGCAGACAAGTTTGACTTAAAACAAAGCAAAGGCGGTATTGCGGATATTGAGTTTATAGTACAATTCGGCGTTTTAGATCAGGCGTCGAAAAACGTCGCATTGACCACCTATACGGATAATGTCAGGCTGCTGGACGGTTTGCAGGCGCAGGGTTTTATGGCCAAGGACCAGGCGGAAACGCTTAAAGCCATCTACTGCGCATATCGTGATTATGGTCATAAACTGGTTTTACAGGGCGATCGCGCCATTATCGATGAAGCTGAAATTGCCGGAATGAAGGCTCAGGTCGAACAGATGTGGCACGATTTTATGGAATAATTATTAAGCAATTACAAACACTAATGGTGGAGAATAAACAATGACGATGGACGATAGAGACGGCGTTATTTGGCTGGATGGGCAATGGGTTGAATGGCGGGAAGCTAAAGTCCATGTGTTGACGCATACCTTGCATTACGGTCTGGGCGTATTTGAAGGTCTGAGAGCCTATCATACGAAAAGAGGCACAGCGATATTCAGAATGCAGGAACATACGGATCGTTTGTTCCGTTCGGCGCATGTCATGAACATGAAAATGCCTTTCGGCAAAGACGAAATCAACCAGGCGCATCGCGATGCGGTCGCTAAAAACAACCTGGACAGCGCTTATATCCGCAGCATGTGCTTTTTCGGCTCGGAAGGCATGGGGCTTCGGGCCGACAACCTGAAAGTCCATGTCATGGTCGCGGCCTGGTCATGGGGCGCCTATCTAGGCGCGGAGAGCATAGAAAAAGGCATCCGTATCCGCACGTCTTCCTATACCAAAAACCATATCAACAGCACCATGTGCAAAGCCAAAGCCAATGGCAATTACATCAATTCCATCCTGGCATTGCAGGAAGCGCTGGCTACCGGCTACGATGAGGCTTTGTTGCTGGACCATCAGGGTTATGCGGCCGAAGGCAGTGCCGAAAACCTGTTCATCGTGCGCAACGGCAAGATTTACACCCCGGAAACTACCTCGGCGCTGGAAGGCATTACCCGCGATACGATTATCGCGATCGCCAGAGAACAAGGCTTCGAGCTGATCGAAAAACGCATTACCCGCGATGAAATTTATGTCGCCGATGAAGCGTTCTTTACCGGTTCCGCTGCCGAAGTCACGCCGATCAGAGAACTGGACGGTCGGGCTATTGGTACTGGCAGCCGCGGTCCTGTCACAGAAAAACTCCAATCCCTGTATTTTGACTATGTGCATGGCCGTCGGGATGATCATGCTGAGTGGCTGACTCCCGTTGCCTAAAAGTAACATCACGAAGATCCTGGTCGTCGGTCCCTCATGGGTCGGCGACATGGTCATGGCGCAAAGCCTGTTCATCACGCTGAAACAGGCTGATCCGCATTGCCAAATCGATGTATTGGCCCCGGCATGGACATTTTCATTGCTGGAACGCATGCCTGAAGTCGCAGCGGCCATCCCCATGCCGCTGAAGCGCGGGCAATTCGGCTTAATGGATCGCATAGAACTGGGCAGGCAATTGCGTTCGGCCGGCTATGACCAAGCTATCCTGTTACCCAATTCCTGGAAATCGGCCTTAATACCTTTCTTTGCCGATATCCCTAAGCGCACCGGCTACATTGGAGAGTGCCGCTGGGGATTGCTCAACGATGCCCGCAAGCTGGATAAAAAACGGCTGACCATGACCGTTCAGCGATTTGTGGCGTTGGGCTTGCCGAAAGCGGCAGTCTTGCCGCCCGCGTATCCGGCGCCGCGAATCATGATTGGACCAGATAGACAGCGCGTTATCGAAAAATTCAACCTTACCCGCTCGGAAAAAATCCTGGCTTTGTGTCCCGGCGCCGAATACGGCCCTGCCAAGCGCTGGCCAGCCGGCCATTATGCCGAGGTGGCGCGGCAAAAAATCGCTCAGGGCTGGCAGGTCTGGCTGTTCGGTTCCGACAAGGACAAAGACGTTGCGGAAGCCATCAATCAGGAAGCCGGCCGGCTCTGCACTGATTTCAGCGGCCGCACCTCGCTGGCCGAAGCGGTCGATTTGCTGTCGCTGGCCAATACTGTCGTGACCAATGATTCGGGACTGATGCATGTGGCCGCCGCGCTCGACAGGAAAGTCATCGCGATATACGGCTCTTCGGACCCCGGCTTTACGCCGCCGCTTAATAAAAAAGCCCAGGTTGTCTCGTTGAATCTCGATTGCGCACCCTGCTTCAAGCGCGACTGCCCGTTGGGCCACACGCGCTGTCTGACTGAAATCCGGCCCGGCCAGGTGCTTGATCTGATTGCGGCGGATTAAAGGTCAGATATAGTGAGAATCGCCATTGTCAAACTGTCCGCGCTGGGCGATATTGTCCATGCCATGGTGGCACTGCAATTCATCAAGGCCGCCTTGCCCGATAGCCGGATAGATTGGGTCGTGGAAGAGCGCTTTGCCGGCGTATTGAAGGACAATCTCGATATCGACAACGTCCTGACGGTCAACCTGAAATCCTTGAAAACCAACAAGATGTCTGTTTTCAGACAGCTTAAAACAATTCGCGGTTATGCTGTAAATAACTACGATCTGGTTATTGATGCACAGGGTCTGATTAAATCGGCGGTTACGGCCAGATTCCTGGGCAAGCGCGTCGCCGGCTTCGATGCAGACTCGGTCAGGGAGAAAGCAGCCTCCTGGTTTTACGATGTCAAAGTGGCCTGCGCCTATGATGCTAATACCATCGACAGGAATGCCACGGTGCTGTCGGAGCCTTTAGGCATCCGCATCAGCAGGGAACAAATCCTGGCCAAAAAGCCGTTTTTGTTTTTCGATCATGAAGGTCAAAGCCTCTATACTTATTTGCGGCAAGACCGGCTCAATATCGTGCTGGTCATAGGCTCAACCTGGGAAAGCCGAAACTATCCGGCCGACAGATTTGTGAAAATAGCCGAGGCGTTACAGCAGAACTGTCTGGTGATCTGGGGCAGTGAGCAGGAGAAAAATATTGCCGATTCGATGGCCTCGCAGTCGCGCTATATCAATGTCATGCCGAAACTGGATTTAAACAGCCTGAAGGCATTGATCGCCAAGGCCGACCTGCTGATCGGCAATGACACGGGGCCGACACATATGGCCTGGGCCTTGAACAGACCATCCATCACGATTTTCGGCCCGACACCGGTCAGCCGCGTCTATCAGACCGATATCAACAAGGTGGTGAAGTCGGCATCAAGCGTCAATCCTTATAAACTGAACAAGCAGGATTATTCAATCAGAGAGATCAGCGAGCAGGAGATTATCGGCAAGGCCAGAACTTTATTGAGACTGTGACTCAATCACAGAAATAATAGTGCAGTTGTGGAACTAAAGGTTGAAAACCGAGTCACAGTTGGTTTATAAGAAAACCTATAAAGGTGCCAGGTTTAGTTAATAGCAAGGCTTTATTCTCGCAAGCACAGGTGGGATAGGCGGCAGATGGAATTTATATGACAGAGCAAGCAACCGCATACCATGATTTATTGAAAACGTTACAGACCAGGGACAAACTTTCGTCCGGTGAACTGAACAAAGTTGAGCGCATAAGAAAAACGGCCATTTCGGAAAATCTGCCTCAACTGCTGGTGAAGCTGGGCTTGTGCTCGGAACTCGATGTGGCCGACGCATTTGCCGAGTCAGGCGGGTTCGAGAAGATTACAGCCGATCAGTATCCGCTGGAGATGCAATTGCCGGAAAACATCTCATTGCGTTTTTTAAAACAGAACCATGTGATCGGCATCAAAAACAGCGACGAGGCCATCACCGTCACGATGATGGACCCTGAAGATCAGTTTGTGATCGATGCACTGAGGCTGGCGACTGGTAAAGAGATCATCCCCAAGGTCGGTCTGCTGTCGGAAATCGATGCGGCGCTGGAAATCCAGTACGGCGAAGGCCGATCGCAGATGGAAAGGATTGTCGATAACCTTCAATTCGAAGATACCGGCGGCGAGGAAGATCTGGAGCATTTAAAGGATTTGGCCAGCGAAGCGCCGGTTATCAAAATGGTCAACCTGATCATGCAGCGCGCCATCGAAATGCGCGCCTCGGATATCCATATCGAGCCGTTCGAGCAAGCCCTGAAAGTCAGGCTGCGCATTGACGGCGTTTTACAGGATATCAATGCGCCTCCCGTTAAATCGACAGCTGCCGTCATTTCCCGCATCAAGATCATGGCCAAACTGAACATTGCCGAACGCCGGCTGCCGCAGGACGGCCGCATCAAGGTGCAAATGCTCGGCAAGGAGCTGGATCTGCGTGTGTCGACCATACCGACGATGTACGGCGAAAGCGTCGTCATCCGTTTGCTCGACAAGGAAAGCACCGTATTCGATTTCGAGTCCCTGGGTTTTTCCGGCAGGCATTCGAAACAGTTCATCGATGTTCTAGCGCAGCCGCACGGCATTATCCTGATTACCGGTCCGACCGGTAGCGGTAAATCAACCTCTCTGTATGCGGCCCTGAAGCTGCTGAATACCTCCGAGCGCAAGATCATCACGGTCGAAGACCCGGTGGAATATCAGCTGGAGGGCATCAACCAGATTCAGGCCAAACCGCAGATCGGCCTGACTTTCTCTGCAGCGTTGCGCTCTATCGTTCGTCAGGACCCCGATGTCATCATGATCGGTGAGATGCGTGACCTGGAGACGGCGAAAATTGCCGTGCAGTCGGCGCTGACCGGGCACTTGGTGTTATCGACATTGCATACCAACGATGCCGCCGGCGGTGTAACGCGTTTGCTGGATATGGGACTGGAAGAGTATTTGCTCACGTCCACCGTGAACGGCATATTGGCGCAACGGCTGGTCAGAAAACTGTGCCCGGAATGCAAGGAACCTTATGTCGCGCCGCCTCTCGTTGTCGAGGACAGGCATTTACGGCGTTTCATGCCTGAAGGCGATATCGTGCTGTACAAACCGGTCGGCTGCTCAGCCTGCGGCGGGCTTGGCTATCGCGGACGTCTGGCTATCATCGAATTTCTGCTGATGACGGATCCGATCCGTAAACTGATCATGGCGCATGAAGAAGCCGGCACCATTCAGAAACTGGCTATCGAACAGGGCATGGTCACGATGAGCGATGACGGATTGCAGAAGGCCTTGCAAGGCATCACGACTATAGAAGAAGTGATGCGCGTCACAACGGAAGGCTGATATGGCTTTGTTTTCTTATAAAGCCATCAACAGCCTGGGCGAGACTGAGGAAGGCGTTCGCGATGCCTCTGACGAGCAAGGGCTGATCGCGGCCCTGCAATCGGAAGGTTACATACCGATCCGCGTGGCGCCGGCCACCGCCAGGTCGTTCCTCGGATTCAGCCTGGGCGCCAAACAGTCGCGCCTGTCCCAGAAAGAGATCGGCCTGCTGACCAGCGAATTGGCGACCCTGCTGGAGTCCGGTCTGCCTCTGGACCGGTCGCTGTCGGTATTGATGGACTTGACGGCTGACAACGAGCGCCTGAACAAGCTGCTCGGACGGGTTCTGGAAAGAGTGAAAGGCGGCTCTTCCCTGGCCGATGCGCTGGAGAAGCAGGCCGGAGTCTTCAGCAAGTTTTATATCAATATGATCCGTGCGGGCGAGGCGGGCGGCAGCCTGGGCGAAGTGTTGACGCGGCTGGCGGATTATCTGGAACGTTCGCGCGAATTGAAGGATACGATCAGCACCGCGTTGATTTATCCGGTCATCTTGTTGGTGATGTCATTGGCGTCGTTGTTTGTAATGCTGACATTCGTCGTGCCGCAATTTACCGAAATGTTTGAGAGCGCCGGCAAGGCTTTGCCGGTGCCGACCCAGATCGTGGTCGGCCTGGCTGAATGGCTGCAAAGCTACTGGTGGATACTGGCGCTCCTCATGGTTGTCGCCTACGGCTATATGAATTTTCAACTGGCCGACCCGGTCACCAAGAAAGCATGGGACAGGCGCTTTCTGGCCATGCCTTTATTCGGCAGCATCATTCTGAACAAGGAAACCGCCAACATCAGCCGCACGTTGGGAACTTTGCTGGGCAATGGCGTTTCTATACTGACTGCTTTGGCGATAGCGCGTGAAACTGTCGACAACCTGGCCCTGGCCGAGGTCTGTGCCGATGCCGAGGAGCAGTTAAAGCAGGGCAGGAACATGTCGGACGCTTTATTGGAAAAAGGCGTACTGCCCAAAATGGCCATGCAGATGATAAAAATGGGCGAAGAAACAGGGAAGCTGGAAGAAATGCTCCTGCGCGTGGCAACTATTTATGATAAACAGCTTAGAGTAGCGATACAGCGGATGCTGGCATTGCTTGAGCCGGCTTTGATAATCACTCTGGGCGTTATGATTGCGGGTATTATCGTGTCGATTCTGCTGGCGATTTTGAGTGTGAATGACTTAGCTTTTTAATGGAAAAAATTTTTACGATGAAACAATACAGAAAACGTACAGAAACTGGCTTTACCTTACTTGAATTATTGGTCGTGCTGGGCATTATCGCCCTGTTGGCCGGCATAGTCGGGCCTCAGGTCATGAAACACATGGGCGAATCCAAAACCAAAGCGGCCCGCGTTCAAGTTGAAGATCTGTCCGCCGCGCTGGACATGTATAAGCTGGATCTGGGCAATTATCCGACAACCGAGCAGGGCTTGAAGGCGCTCATTGAATCGCCTGAAAGTGCAAAACGCTGGAACGGTCCTTATCTGCAAAAAGCCAAAATGCCGCTGGACCCTTGGCAGCAGGAATACCACTATGTATTTCCGGGCGAACACGGCAAATTTGATCTTTACACGCTGGGCGCAGACGGCAAAGACGGCGGCGAAGGCGAAGATCAGGATATCGCAAGCTGGGAATGATGCATAAAACTGAAGGCTCAGGGGTGAGCTCAAAAAGAGCGGCGGGCTTGCGTCTCCCCGCTCATTGGGCATTGTCCAGGACTCAAGGATTTACGCTGCTGGAGCTAATGGTTGTGCTTTTTGTCATCATTCTGGGTTTTTCAATTGTCGCGTTCAATCTGTCATCAGGACGCGAGTCGACGCAGCTTCGCGCCGCGGCAAGGGATATTGTTTCGGCGCTGCGTTATGCAAGAGGACAGGCTTTGCTCGCCCATCAGCAGACTACCGTCACCCTTGACCTTGGCGATAACAGCTATCAGGTAAGCGGCCGGGATAAGGTTTTCACGGTTCCCGAGTCCATCGATCTCTCGCTGGTCACGGCCCAGGACGAATTAACCGGCGAAGGCCAGGGTAATATACGCTTTTTTGCCGACGGTTCGTCGACAGGCGGAAGAGTTACGCTGGAGCGGGGCGGTTCCAAATGGCGCATCGATATCAATTGGCTGACCGGCCAGGTTGAGCTTGAAGATGCCAGCGAAGGTGCGCATGGGTAAACAACGCGGCTTTTCCCTGCTGGAAATCCTGATTGCGTTTTCAATACTGGCGCTTTCGCTGGGGATTTTACTGAAGATTTTTTCCGGCGGCGTCAATACGGCGTCTGTGGCCGATGAATACACGGCCGCTGTGCAGATCGCCGAATCGTTAATGGTTCAAACGGGGGTTGAAACACCGTTGCAGCCAGGAGAAAGGTCGGGAGTGGAAAATGAAAGATACCGTTGGCTGGTTTCAGTAAGTCCTTTTACGCCGACGATTGAAAATTTTGATCCGGCAACGTTACCCATATTGCTTTTCAAGGTTAACGTCATGGTAGCCTGGGGCGATGATCAGGCGAGCGAGCGGCAGATTGAATTAACCAACCTGAGACTCGTCAATAAAGCATTATGAGAAGCTGGAGGCAAAAGGGAGCTTTTTCTGGTGATTCGCCATGTAACTCATCACATGGGTTTACGCTTATCGAAGTTCTTATCGCAATGACTTTGCTAAGCGTTATGGTTGTGCTACTGTTTGGCAGTCTGAAAATTTGTGCCCAAAGCTGGGAAATGGGCGAAAAGAAAATCGCCGAAGTCAATGAAGTGGCCGTCGTCTACAATTTTTTTCAACAGCATTTATCGGCCGCCAAACCTTTAAAGGATGACTTTGCGAAAGATGAGTCATCTTTACAGAATGACTTTACGGAAGAAGAGAGTAAGTTGTCTTTTCAAGGCGATGCGCAATCCTTGCAATTTGTTTCCGTATTTCCCGCCAGTGCCGGTCGGGCGGGCTTGCAGCTGTTTTCCCTGGCAGTGCAGGATGAAGGGCCGCGAGGGAACAGTAACGACGGCGCTGAAATAAAAGTGACGTTGACGCCGTTTTTTCCGCTTGCCGAAGGCGAGGAATGGCAAAAGGAGGAGGCTGTCCTGATAAAGCATGTGAGTCATTTTGCTTTGTCTTATTTTGGTCCGGATCAGGAAACCGGCGAGAGCCAATGGCGGGACGAATGGCTCAACAAAAATGCCTTGCCGCGCCTGGTAAAAATCCAGATCGAGCGGGAAGATGAAGTTTACTGGCCGGATATGGTCATCGAACTTAAGGTGGGCGGTGATTCGAGCACCTTAACAGGCGGTGCAGAAGATTCAGGGGTAACAGAGTGATACGCATCAGGAAGCAGGCAAGGCAAAAGGGATTTGCGCTGGTTCTTGTTTTGTGGATATTGAGCCTATTGACTATCATGGCAGGCAGTTTTGCGCTGACTATGCGCAGGGAAGCTGCCATTATTGAAGGCATCAAAAATAACGCGCAGGCCATGGCCGTGGCGGAATCGGGGATTGCCATAGCGGAAATGATGATGTTGATTCCCGATGCGGGCAGGCGTTGGCGGGCAGACAGCAGTGTTTATCAAATAAACTTCGAGAGTGGCAAAGTGCGTATACGGCTTTTATCCGAAACCGGCAAAATAGATTTGAACACGGCCGATCAGGCCGTGTTGCAGGCACTGATAAGTCATGCCCCCATTGATGAAGGTCAGCAGGCTGGGCTCGTCAATGCCATTCTCGATTGGCGCGATGAAGATGACCTGGTGCGTGAGGACGGCGCGGAAAAGAAAGAATATCAGGATGCCGGTTTAAACTATCAGCCCCGAAACAAGCCTTTTCAGGACATCGAGGAATTGCAGTTGGTGCTGGGCATGAACGAAAGCGTTTATGATTGGTTGCAGGGTTTGATCACCGTTTATTCGAGAGGGTCTACGGTCAATCTGCAGTTGGCGTCTCCGGAAGTTTTGCAGGTGTTGCCGGACCTGGACGAAGCGGCGAAAGACGAATATATGCAAGCCAGGCGGGAGCGCTCGGTTGATGCCTTAAAGTCGGCATCACCTTTTAATGAATCATCTTCTTTGGACGAGACTGGCGAGAGTGCGGCTCCAGCCGCAGACAGCGGGGCGGTGACCATTATTTCCGAAGCGCAGCTGGATGACGGCTCAACCGCTGTAATAAACGCGATAATAGCAAGATCAAACAGTGAACAACCATCCTTTGGCCAACAGCCTTTTGGCCAACAACCCTTTGGTCAACAATCCGCGGGACAGCAATCCATGGGCCAACAGTCCTCGCCGTTTCAGATTTTGAAATGGCAACGCAACTACGCAGGCAATGACTCATTATTCTCTGATGAAATGAGCGAATTATTAGTGACAGAATATGCTGAACCTCAATTCGACAATTGAACTGGATTTCAAGAAGTTTTTTCGCTGGTGGGCGCGAGAACTTAGTTTCCTGGTACCGGAAAAAATCAAGCAGCTCGTCAGCGAGAAGCGGGGCATTATTCTGGTCAGACCAGACAACCACCACCTGGAAATGACCTATGTCCTCAACGGAAAAGTAGAGCCGATAGCCACGCTGGAGCGAAATGAACCAGATATGGCGGAAGTCAAGGCGCTGTTAGCCAGAGACGAAAGATTTGCCAAGGCTGATGTCGTTATCAGGTTGACCCGGCAGGATGCTATTCAAAAAGAACTGACCCTGCCTCTGGCAGCAAAGGAAAACTTGGCTCAGGTTGTTTCCTATGAGCTGGACCGTTATACACCGTTCAAACCGGAGCAGGTCTATTTTGCCGTTAAGCCTCTGGCAGACGCCCATGAGCCCGGGCAAATCAATGTCATGCTGGTGCTGACTCCGCGGGAAGTACTTGAGGCGCTCTATGACGATGTAAGCGCGCTGGGCCTGTCGCCCAAAATTGCCGATTATGAGGATGCTGCCAATGATCTTGAGCAGGACTATGACTTTTACAATTTACTGCCGGAGCAGTTCAGGGAGAAAACCAACAAAAACGCTGCATTGGTTCATGGAGCCTTGATCAGCGCGGTATTTGTCCTGCTGATAGCCGCTATAGCTTTGCCGGTCTGGTTTGAATACCGGGCGGTCAATGCATTAAGCGAACAGCTTGGCGGCATAGAGAAAGAGGCGCGTAAAATCGATGCCTCGCAGTCGGAAATTGACGCGCTGGTGGAAGAGTCGCGCCGGCTGGTTGATGTCAAAAGCTCGGCGCCATCGGTTGTAGTCATGTTGAATGCGTTGAGCGCTTTAATAAAGGATGACACTTGGCTGACCTATGCGCAGTATTCGGATGGGCATCTGCAGATACAAGGAGAGTCGCCGTCCGCTTCTGCCTTGATTGCCGTTCTGGAAGCTGCGCCATTGTTTGATAACGTCCGGTTTGTATCGCCGGTTACGCAAGACAAAATCAGCGGGCTTGAACGGTTTCAGATCACCGTGGATGTGACCAAAGCAGGAGGCATTAATGGCGGCGTATAACAAAACCCAGCGCTGGATTGCGGTAGGCCTCCTGGCGGCTGTGATAGTGATTTTTGGTGTCGTTGTTATTGCGCCCATTGTCAGCAAGGGTATGGAACTGCATGAAACCAAGAATGCGCTGGTTTTCAAGCTCCAGAAGTACCAGCGGATTTTAGCCAGGAAAGACGCCGTCACTGAAGGCATGGATAAAATAAAAGCCCAGCATTTGTCCCAAGGTTATTTTAATGCTCAAGGGACTGGCGCTCTGGCGTCCGCGGATGTACAGGAGTTTATTAAAAAGGCGATTGTCGATGCGGGCGGGCAGTTGACCAGTACTCAGGCGCTTCCTGTCAGCAATAAGGATGGCTTCAGCCGCATTATGGTCAAAGTCAGAATGACCGGCACTATTGAAGAGCTGCGCTCAGTGTTGTACAAAATGGAAACGTCGGTGCCGCTGATCATCGTCGATCAGATCGATATAAGGCCGGTGCGAGGCATAAGAAACAGGAAAACCCGACAGATTGAATCGAGCAATGAATTGAATGTGAATTTTCAGGCCGTTAGTTTCATGAGAATACCGCCAGGATGAATGTTAAATTAATTAAATTATTGGCCTCCGTTTGTACCGTCTTGCTGTTGATGATTACTGCCGAGTGGTTATATGCGAAGCATTCCAGAAAGCAACTGCAGAAATCGATTACATCCGTTGAAACCCAACCCTACAAAGTAGGCGACTTGCCAAGTCTGGTGCTGACGAAACAACCGGAGGACAAATACGCCGATCTGGTCACGCGGCCCTTATTCATCAAAGGGCGGAGACCTGTAGAAACGGTCGAGGTTGAAGAAGCAACCGCAGTTGGAGGTTCCGATAGTTTTGAATGGCAGCTAACGGGTGTCTATACGAAAGGCAAACAGTTATCAGCCTTGTTCAGCCGTGATAAAGCACCAGCCACGGAAAAAAAATACCTTAAAATAACTGAAGGCGATGATATCAGCGGCTGGACACTGGCCGAGATTCATACAGACAAAGTCGTACTCAAGCAAGGAAGTCATCAAAAAGAGCTTATGCTAAGAAAACCAAAATTAAAAGAATTACCCAAGAAAAAAAGCATACCCAACGCATTTACGCCTAAAGCAGAGGCGCCCAAAGCGGAAGACACGTCAGGAAATAGCGAAAATGAAGAATAATATAAAAAAAATAAAAAAAGCTTCCTGGGCTGTTGTTCTGGGGCTTTCGCTGTCAAGTTGCGAATTTATGGGGCCGCCGGTAGCCGTTAAAAAACCGCTGCCGCCAATACGTACGGACCAGCCGGAGGAACAGGAAGGGGCCGTTTTTAAACACTTGCAAAACAAGCCGCATCCCAGTGAAAAAGTGCGGCCGGCGGCGGAGCTCTATCCCGGAACGGAACGGTTCGTGTCGCGGACGGCAACGCAGCCGGGCAGGGGCGCAGCTCGGGGCGAAGGCGCATACAGCCTGAACTTTGATGAAGCCGACCTGGGCGAAGTGGCGAAAGTGATTCTGAGCGATATACTTGGTGAAAACTATGTATTGAGCCCCAAGGTGGCCGGCAAGGTGACGCTGCAGACCACCCAGGCTTTAACGAAAGAAGAATTATTGCCTACCCTGGAGATGTTGCTGCGCATGAATAATGCGGCGCTGGTCAAGGACGGCCGCGTTTATCATATCGAGCCCGCGGCAGAGGCGTTATACAGCACCGACTTTGCAAGAGCTGGCGCGGCCGGTTACCAGGTGAAGGTCATACCGATCAGGAATGTGGCTGTACAGGATATCGCCGAAGTGATCAAACCGTTGGTGCAGGAAAAAACCATCCTGCAAGTCGACGGCATGCGCAATCTGCTGGTTGTTTCCGGAACGGCCGATGAACTGGCGCGCATCATGGATATGGTCGCCACTTTCGATATCGATATCTTGAGGGGGCGTTCATTCGGTATTTTTCCTTTAGTGCATGCCGCGCCGGAGCAGGTTATTGAAGAGCTGGATGCGGTGTTTAACAAAACTGAAAAAGATGAGAGCACCTTTTTCCGGTTTATAGAAATCGAGCGGTTGAATGCCATCCTGGCCATTACGCACCAAGCCTCTTATTTGCGAGATATTGAAAGCTGGATACTGCGGCTGGACCGGTCGACTACGGCTACCGGCGGCGGTGTGAATGTCTATAAGGTTCAGAATGTCGATGCCGTGGAATTGGCGGCGACATTGAATGAAATTTTTACCGGCGCATCGACAAAGAAAGATAAAGGCGCAAAGGTTGCGCCAGGAAAAAAAGCCGCTGAAATCACCAATAAGCAGGGGCAGGAGGCAGCAAAAGCGGCTTTCAGCAAACCCGCGGGATCGGAAGGTGGTGGCGTTGCCGAGGTGAGTAAGGAAGTCAGAATTATTGCCGATGAGATCAATAACTCGATCGTTGTTGTCGCGACGCCGGAAGAATATGAAAAGATTCGCGGCGTTATCGTTCAGCTCGATGTTATGCCGCTGCAGGTCTTGATCGATGCGACCATCGTATCGGTGAGCCTGACCGACAGTTTAAAGTACGGTATTCAATGGTTTTTAAGTCACCATAATGTGGGTGGCGATCATGTCATTACTAATACTAACACGAGTGGATCAAATATAAGAGGATCATTAGCGGAAGCGCAGGCGGGAGGGACATCGCTCAGGGATATTGCCGCAGGTGCAGTATCAGGTGGCTTTGGCTATGCGTTTCTCAGTGATTCGGGCGATATACGCGCCGTATTAAATGCATCGGCTAATGACAATAAGCTTAATGTGATTTCTTCGCCGTCGTTGATGGTGCTGAATAATCAGGAAGCCTCGATACAAGTCGGTGATGAAATACCGTTAAGAACATCTCAGTCATCTGCTCTTCCCACTTCAGGCCAAACTTTCGACGCTAATAGTCTCGTGCAAACCAGTGGCATTCAGCAGCGCAAGACTGGTGTGAAGTTGAAAGTTAAGCCCCGGGTCAATGCCAGTGGTCTCGTGATTATGGATATCGAACAAAGCGTTGAAAGACCGCAGAAGACGACGGCCAGTAATATCGATTCGCCTACGATACAAAGCCGGGAAATTACCAGTAACGTAGCCGTACACAGCGGAGAAACAGTTGTGCTGGGCGGCTTGATCGATGAGAACGATACCTATAATCAAGATGGGATTCCTTTTTTATATAAGCTGCCTTTAATAGGCCCCTTGTTCGGCGGGACGACAAAAGAGAAACTTAAGACAGAACTGGTTGTGCTGATTACACCGCGCGTTGTTACAAGCAGGCAGGACGGCCGACTGATCACCGACGAATTCAGACGCAAATTGACCGGCATTTATGAGATACCGCAAACTGAAGAGGTAACGAAAACGTATTAATGACTATAGCCAGCGCACCTTAAGTGGATAGTATGGGATAATAACCGGGTTAAAGAAGACCTCAGCCCATTTTCAAACATGCCGATAAAATACATAGAAAAAATATTACGCGCCAAAGTTTACGATGTTGCCATAGAAACGCCTCTGGATTTCGCATCCTCGCTGTCGGAGCGCCTGGGCAACAACGTCTATTTGAAACGCGAAGACTTGCAGCCGGTGTTCTCGTTTAAACTGCGCGGCGCCTACAACAAAATGGCCTTGCTGAACGAGCAGGAGCGGGCGCATGGCGTGATCGCCGCTTCAGCCGGCAATCACGCCCAGGGCGTTGCCCTAGCGGCCAAAAGATTGGGCATTAAGGCATTGATCGTGATGCCGAAAACCACGCCCGAAATTAAAGTCCAGTCCGTGAAAGCCAGAGGCGCCAAAGCGGTGCTGTTCGGCGATGCCTATGATGAGGCTTATGCGCATGCCAGGGAATTGGCCGAACAAAAAGACATGGTGTTCATCCATCCCTATGACGATCCCGACGTCATCGCCGGGCAGGGCACGGTAGCCATGGAAATCCTCCGGCAGCAGACCGACGGCCTGGATGCGATCTTTGTGCCGGTCGGCGGCGGCGGCTTGATTGCCGGTGTCGCGGCTTATGTCAAATTCGTGCGGCCGGAGATCAAGGTCATCGGCGTGGAGCCCGATGATTCTGATTGCCTGAACCGGGCTCTGAAAGCGAAGCGCAGGGTCACCATTAAACAAGTCGGCCTGTTTGCCGATGGCGTGGCGGTCAAGCAGATCGGCGAAGAACCTTTCCGCCTGGCGCAAAATTATGTTGATGAAGTCGTTACCGTCAATACCGATGAAATCTGCGCCGCGATCAAGGATATTTTTGACGATACGCGCTCGGTTGCCGAACCTGCCGGCGCCTTGGGTATTGCCGGCCTGAAGAAATATGTCGAGCGCGAGAAGATAACCGGGCAAACACTGGTCGCCATCGACAGCGGCGCCAATATGAATTTCGACCGGCTGCGCTATGTGGCCGAGCGCGCCCAGGTCGGCGAGCATCGCGAGATCCTGCTGGCCGTCAGCATCCCCGAAACGCCGGGCAGCTTTTTGCGGTTCTGCCGCATGCTGGGCGGACGCAGCATTACCGAGTTCAATTACCGTTATTTCGATCCCAAACTGGCCCAGGTTTTTGTCGGCATCTCCAGCAGCGGGCTTGAATCGGATCGGGCCGATTTAATCCTGCAATTACAGGATCAGGACTTTCAGGTTACCGATATGACCACTAATGACCTGGCTAAAGAGCATGTGCGTTATATGGTGGGAGGCCATGCGCCGCGTGAACTGAATGAGGTTATTTACAGCCTGGAGTTTCCGGAAAGGCCCGGCGCGCTATTGAATTTCCTGACGGCGCTGGGCGGACGCTGGAATATCAGCCTGTTCCATTACCGCAATCATGGCGCCGCATTCGGCAAAGTCCTGATGGGCGTGCAAATGGCGAAAGCAGAGCGCAAGGAATTCCAGCAATGCCTCAATGGGCTGGGTTTTGCTTATCAGGAGGAAACCGATAATCCCGCCTATCGCTTGTTCTCGGGGGGCAGCGAGGTGAAAAACAAACAATCGGATGGCGCCGTTATCGAGGTATAGCTAGCACGGGCGGTCAGTGGCCGCCCTGTGTCGTCACTGCCGGTTATTCCAGCGAACAAATAAAGTCCCATTGCTGTTCGGAGACCGGCATGATCGATAAGCGGTTGCCGCGTCTTACCAGCGCAAGATCGGCCAACTCCTGCTTTTGCTTTAATTCCTGGAGAGTAATGGTGCGGGACAGTGTTCTGACATGCCTGACGTCAACCATGAACCAGCGCGGCTGGGCCGGATCGCTTTTAAGGTCGAAATGTTTGTCATCGGGATCGAAAGCGGTGAAGTCCGGATAGCCTTCGCGAACCACTTCCATAATGCCGACAATGCCCGGCACATCGCAGTTGGAATGATAGAAGAAAACCTGATCGCCGAGTTTCATCTCATCGCGCATCATGTTTCTGGCTTGGTAATTACGCACCCCGTCCCAGTGTTCGGTCCGGTCGGGCTTGTTGCACAGGTCATTGATGCCGAACGCATCCGGTTCGGATTTCATTAGCCAGTAATTCATGGGGATTTTTATAAGAAAAAGGCATCTCCCGCCTGCGCCGTAATGCACTTTCGTCCTTGAACCAACGGTTCAAGTGGGGACGTGATCGGTAAATCAGGCTTCCCGTATAGAGCGGGCATGCACACCATCACCGTAATCTGCCCCCTGGGTAAAAATAGGTTCAGGAAACACCCAGTACACTCTCGAACGCTGCAGGAGATGCAAACTAATATTTTACTGTATTTCAGGATTTTCTAAAACGTTTTCTATTTTATGACGCATATTCGCCAGATTTTCATTGAGGCTCTGAGTCAGCATGGCATTCTGCTTTCTCATCACACGCAATTCGTGCGCCAGGTTGAGCGCTGTCATGACGGCGATTCTGTCCGCGCCGCTGACTCGTCCGGAATCCCTGATTTTGCGCATTTTCTGATCAAGTTCCTGGGCTGAATGGATCAAGTCGTCCTTCTCGTCAGGATCGCAGGCAATCCTATAGTCTTTACCCATGATAGTAAGCGATACCGGTTGAGGATTTTTTTTCATGAACCTTGCTCCATTGCTTTCAGACGAGTAATCATAGCTTCAACCCGGGTTCTGGCCAGGGCGGTTTTTTCAAGCAGTTTGGCTTTTTCCCGGACCAGGGACTCCTGCTTGATTTTAAGGGAACTGTTTTCGTTTTTTACCGAATTATATTGTTCGATAAGCTTGTCCAGTTTATCTTCGAGCTCTTTTAATTCTAAGGATTGAGTTGTTTCTGAATTCGTCATAGTAGTTAACTACATCATTGCAAATAATCAGCCGCGTGTTTAGTTAGGATTATCGGCGATATGTTCTAATACTGCTCATAGTCAGTCGCCCTGGAGCCAAGAAGAACAAATGTTATCCAAGTCGGGGATCAATGGTAGCATAAGCAGTATTTTTTTTTTAGCAGTAGTGAAATTATTATGTGGGTGTCATGGTTTACCAGGTAATCAATACGATATTAGAGCATAACGACGCGGATGTTTCCGCTGCCGAGGCTCATGGCATGGCGACAGGCATATTGTGCGTCAATGGCCAGGCCGAGAGCGCTTCTTGGCTGAAGGAACTGGTTAAGGACGATACCGATTTGAGCGATGAAGACAGGACGGCTCTGGTGAAGTTATTCGAGCAGACCCGGACATTGTTGGCTAGTGAAGCGTTTGAATTTGACCTGTTTTTGCCTGACGATGACGCTTTACTGTATGAGCGTGTTCAGGCATTGAGCCGTTGGTGTCAGGGATTTTTATTCGGCATTGGTTCCGTGTACACCGCAAAAGGCTGGCCCAATGATGTTTCCGAAATATTGAAGGATATTACGGAATTTACCAAGCTGGACGAAGAGGCCGAAGGCGAGGAAGACGAGAATGCCTATATGGAAGTTACTGAATACCTGAGATCCGCCGTTTTATTACTGCGGGATGAGTTAAATATCAATACCGACGGCACTGTTCATTAGGCGGTGGAACAAGCAAATGAAGCAAAGCGAATTCAAAAAAAGACGAAAGCAATTAATGCAGCGGATCGGCAAGGGCAATATCGCGCTGATAGGCAGCGCCCCGGTTCGAACCCGTAACCGCGATGTCGATTATCCGTTTCGGCAGGACAGCGATTTTTATTATCTGACCGGTTTCAATGAACCCGACTCATTGGCTGTCTTTATACCTGGCCGCGAGCAGGGCGAATACATTCTGTTCTGCCGCGAATACGACGAAACCAAAGCGTTGTGGGAAGGCGCCCATGCCGGGCTTGAAGGCGCCACCCAGCACTATGAGGCCGACGACTCTTTCCCTATCGATGATCTGGGCGAGATCCTGCCGGGCCTGCTGGAAGACAAAGGCAAGGTTTTCTATCCGATGGGCCGGGATTCGGATCTGGATCATCGGTTGCTGGAATGGATCAACCATATCCGCAGCCAATCAAGAACCGGCGTGACAGCGCCGGGCGAACTGGTTTCGCTGGAGCATATACTGCACGAAATGCGCCTGTTCAAAAGCCCCGAAGAACTTAAGCTGATGCGCCGCGCAGCGGAAGTATCCGCCCATGCCCATGTCAAAGCCATGCAGAATTGCAAGCCTGGCCTGTATGAATATCAGATAGAAGCCGAACTTATTTATCATTTCATTCAGGGCGGCTTGCGCTCGGTGGCCTATCCCTCCATTGTCGCCGGCGGCAGAAACGCCTGCGTGCTGCACTATACCGAAAATTCGGACAAATTAAGAAGCGGCGACCTGCTGCTGATCGATGCCGGCGCCGAGTGCGATCATTATGCGGCCGACATTACGCGCACATTCCCGGTCTCGGGACGTTTCAGCGAGCCGCAGAAGCAGCTTTACCAGCTGGTTCTCGATGCGCAGGCGGCCGCTATCGAACAGATCAAGCCCGGCGTGCCCTGGCATCTGGCGCACGAGGCCTCGGTTGAGGTGCTGACGAAAGGCCTCGTATCACTGGGGCTGCTGAAAGGCCGCGTGCCCACGCTGATCAAGAACGAAAAGTACAAGCAGTTCTATATGCACCGGATAGGCCATTGGCTGGGCATGGACGTGCATGACGTGGGCGACTACAAGGTCGACAAGGAATGGCGGTTGCTGGAGCCCGGCATGGTGCTGACCATAGAGCCGGGGCTGTACATACCGGCGAACTGTGAAACTGTCGATGAGAAATGGCGCGGCATAGGCATCCGGATTGAGGACGATCTGGTGGTCACGGCGCAGGGACACGAGATTTTGACGGCCGGCGTGCCCAAAACCATAGCAGAAATTGAAGCGTTGATGCAGGCGGGCTGATGCAACAGGATTATGATTTACTCATTGTAGGCGGCGGTCTGGCCGGCAACAGTCTGGCGCTGGCGCTGAAAGACACCGGTTTGCGCATGGCCATTATCGAAGCGAATACACGCGAACAGCTCTATGCCTCCCCGGCCGGCGACAGAGCGCTGGCCTTGGCCGGCGGCACGGTAAAAATGCTGGAAGCGCTGGGCATCTGGCAGGGCATACGCCAGGCGGCCACAGCGATAAAAAACATCCATATCTCGGATCGCGGCCATTTCGGCAAGACCCGGCTGTCTGCGCAACAGGAAAATGTCGATGCGCTGGGGTATGTGATTTCGGCGCGCGACATTGAAACGCATGTGGCCCGGCTTGCCGAAATGGCCAATATCGAGCTGATTTGCCCGGCCCGCGTTGTAGGCTTGATGTCCGGCGAAGATGCAATTCATGTCAGCCTGAAACGCGGCGATGAGTCGTTCAGCCTGTCGGCTAAATTGCTGGTCGGCGCCGATGGCGGCCAGTCATCGGTGCGCAAGCTGTTGGACATCGACCAGAAAGCCACTGAATACGGGCAGACGGCGCTGGTCACTACCGTCAAAACCTCCGTGCCGCATAACAATACCGCCTATGAGCGTTTTACGGCTTCCGGGCCGCTTGCTCTGCTGCCGAGCGGCAACAGCGGGTGCGCCGTGGTCTGGACAAGAACCGATGAAGATGCGAAGGCGTTGATGGCCGGCAGCGAGAAAGACTTTCTGAACGAGCTTCAGGAATGCTTCGGTTACAGGCTGGGCGAGCTTGCTTTAGCCGCTCCCAGGCGGACTTTCCCGTTGTCGCTGATACGTGCGGAAAAAATGGTTTCAGGGCGGGCGGTCATTATCGGCAATGCCGCTCATCAATTGCATCCGGTGGCAGGTCAGGGATTTAACCTGGGGTTGCGCGATGTTGTGGCGCTGGCCGAAATGATTATCGAGCAGCATGGGGATGGTCAGGATATCGGCGCGGCCGATTTTTTAAATCGCTACGCTAAGGTCCGGCAAAAAGACCACAACCTTGTTATCGGCTTTACCGACAATGTCGTGCGGATTTTTTCCAATGAATGGCTGGCCCTGGCCCTGGTCAGGAACATCGGCTTGACGCTGCTCGATCATATACCGGCAGCCAAGGCGCTGCTGGCCCGGCAGGCTATGGGGCTTGTCGGCCGCATGCCGCGATTGGGCAGCAGGAGATAATCATGACTGAACGATATGAAGTGATCGTTGTCGGCGGCGGCATGGTGGGTACGGCGGCGGCCTGTGCCCTGTCGCACGGCGGCATCAGCGTGGCGCTGCTGGATAGGCGCAATCCTGAACGGCACTGGCCGAAAGAGCCGATCGATAACCGTGTTTCGGCGTTGACGAAAGCCTCGCAGAATATTCTGGAAATGCTCGGCGCCTGGCCGGGCATGGCGCAGCGCGGCGTATGCGCTTACCGGGATATGCGCGTATGGGATGCGCGCGGCGACGGCGAATTGCATTTTGACTGTGCCGATACCGAATTCAACGAACTGGGCCATCTGGCCGAAAACAGGGTGACGGTCGCGGCCTTATGGGACGTGCTCGATACGTTGCCCTCGGCTGTTTGTCTAACGCCGGCGGCAGTCGCCGACATGCAGCTGACCGATAACGGCCGGCTGATCAGGCTGGAAGACGGCCGCCGCCTTGAAGCCGAGCTGGTGATTGCCGCCGACGGGCGCGAATCGGCGTTGAGAAAGATGGCCGGCATAGACGTGACCGGCTGGGATTATGATCAGGAGGGACTGGTCGCCACGGTCACGACCGAAAAAAGCCACCAGGCAACGGCGTGGCAGCGGTTTCTGGAAGAAGGGCCGTTGGCTTTTCTGCCGCTGGACAACGGCCAAAGTTCGATTGTCTGGACTTTGAGCACGAAAACGGCAAAAAAGTATCTGACCTTGAATGACGCCGATTTCCTCCAGGCGCTGGAACAGGCCTCGGGCGGCATTCTGGGCAAAATGCTGGCAGTAGGGCCCAGGGCCGCGGTTCCGTTGCGGTTTCAATATGCCAACCGTTATACCGACCGGCATCTCGCATTGGTTGGCGATGCCGCCCATGCCATGCATCCGTTGGCCGGGCAGGGCGCAAATGCCGGCCTGCTGGATGCGGCGGCGATTGCCGAGCTAGTGATTGAAGCCAAACAGCAGCGGCGGCCATTGTCCGGTTCCGCTTATTTACGCCGCTACGAACGCTGGCGTAAAGGCGACAATCTGATGATGATGGCGAGCATGGATGCGCTCAACAAAACCTATAAATTATCATCGCCGCCCTTTATTGGTCTGCGTTCGGCTGGCATGAACTGGGTAAACCACACGGCTGTCGTGAAAGCGTATTTCAACCATTACGCCATGGGCTTGCGCGAGGATTTGCCCAAACTAGCCAAAGCCCAGGCTTGCTGGCAAGTCGTTCAGAGTTAGCGACAAGTGCCGAAAAGCCCGCGTTTATGCGTATTTGGTATTTACCCTGCTCGCCGGCTTCTGGTATATTCCGAAATTAGCGATTTGGTTTGCCCGCCTACAGGCTGCGCTTATTTCAGGGCAATAAAATAATAAAAATTAACTTAAGAGGTGGAGAGGTGTTATGGCTGAAGTGTTATTTGTATTAACTACTATTTTCGTGGCTTATGTCGTTTATGCGGTTGTAAACGATCAGCGGGCTACGGCTAAATCGACAGTGCCGCAGGTAAAATCTGAAAAACAGGAAGTGGTAGCAGTGCAGCCACAGGCCGCGGCGGCGCCCCAGAAAGAAGCGCCGGCGGCGAGAAGGGCGGCGGCCAGACCTGCAGCGGCGGCCAGAAGAGCTGCTCCTGCGAAGCCTGCTGCTCCAGCGCCAGAGGCGGGCAAAGGCGAAGTGCGCAATCCGGCTACGGGAGAAGTCGTTTCAGCCCACAGCAATTACCGCTTTACCAAGCGTTGGGTAAAAGAGGCGCTGGTGGCGGAAGGTTTGCTTGATAAAATTTACAAGAATAATGAATTGGATGCCGCTGCCGAAGCGAAAATAAAAGGCGCTATGGCGAAGCTGGCATCCATGGATAAATATCAGGCTTAACACCGCCTGGGCTAACCGGCAGTGGTTCAGTTGCCGGTTAATTATCCAGATCCAGTTTCTTCAAACGATAGCGTAAGGATCGAAAAGACAGCCCCAGCTGTTTGGCGGCGGCCGTCTTGTTCCATTTGTTTTCTTCCAGGGCGATGATGATCGCTTTGCGTTCGATTTGCTCCAGATAATCTTCCAGCGATCCCTGAGCCGGATCATAGGCCGGCGAGTCGGCGATGACATGCGCGCCTACCGGCAGGTTCAGGTCGTCGATTTCGATGCTTTTGCCGTCATACAAGGCCAGAGCCCGTTCCAGAATGTTCTCAAGCTCGCGCACATTGCCGGGAAAATGATATTGCTGCAATGCCGACAGGGCCGAGGCCGACACTGCAGGTTTGTTCAGGCCGCCAGCTTGCGTGAGCTTCGTCAATATGTGGTCGGTGAGGATGGGTATGTCTATGGTGCGCTCCCGCAAAGGCGGCACATACAGGTCGATGACGTTGATGCGGTAGTACAAATCCTGCCTGAACGTGCCGGCCTGGACCATATCGGCCAGGTTGCGGTAGGTGGCGCTGAGCAGGCGGACGTCGACGGGGATTTCCTGATGTTCGCCGACGGGGCGTATTCTCTTTTCCTGAATGGCGCGCAGCAGTTTTACCTGCAGGGATTGAGGCAGTTCCGCGATTTCATCGAGGAATAAAGTGCCGCCTTCGGCCGCCTGGAACAGGCCTTTCTTATCGCTGACCGCACCGGTAAAACTGCCTTTTTTATGCCCGAAGAATTCGCTTTCCATCAACTCTTGAGGAATAGCGCCGCAGTTGATGGCCACAAAAGGCTTGTCGCTGCGCGAACTCTGCTGATGGATGAGCCGGGCGACCAGTTCCTTGCCCGAGCCGGATTCGCCGCTGATATAAACCGGAGCCTGGCTGAGTGCCAGCTTGGTTATTTTGCTGCGGATGGCGCGCATGACCGGCGATTCGCCCAGCAATAGATGCCGGGTTCGCCTGTCTTTGGCGGGGTATGTCGTGGCGTTGGCAAGTTTCAGCGCGCTGCTCACCATTTGCCTGAGCGCCGATAAATCAACCGGTTTCGAGACAAAATCAAAAGCGCCTTTCTTCATGGCCTGAATCGCCGTATCCATATTGCCATGCGCGGTAATAACGGCAACCGGCATCGGGGCGCAATTCGAGTGTATATGATCCAGCAGATCAAGGCCATTGCCGTCGGGCAGCTTCATATCGGTCAGGCAAAGATCGAACGGATGCTGTTGCAGCAGGGCTTTTGCTTTGCCGATATTTTCGGCGCAGTGTGTCTGGATATCCATGCGGTTAAGGGTTATTTCCAGTAACTCGCAGATATCGGGTTCATCATCGACAATCAATGTCAGTGGTTTTTTCATATTTCTATTAACTTATTTTCCGCATCGGGCAGGCAGAGCTTGAAGCAACTCCGGTTTTTTTCCGTTAAATAATAGCTCAATTTTGCCTGGTTGAGTTCGGCCAGCTCCCGAGAAATATAAAGGCCTAGCCCGGTGCCGCTGGACGAAGTCGTGAAAAAGGGCTCAAAAAGATGACAGATCTGCTCAGGAGACAGACCGGAGCCGTTGTCGATGATTTCTATGCACGGCGCCTGTCCGCTGATGCGGGCCTGCAGCATGATCTTTCCCAGCTCCGGTTTGCCGTACCGGAGGGCATTCAGACACAGATTGTCCAGAATCTGCTTCAAGTGGTCGGGGTCTATTAGGGCATATAAAGGTTCAGTACTTACAGAGAGCTTGAAGGTGTCGGCAGCGATAGCCTGATCGAGCATAAAATTGTTCAGGTAATCGATCAGCCAAGGCTTCAACTGGATTTTTTTTCGCCTCGACGCGTTTCTCCGGGAAAGCTGCAGGATATCTTCAATAATGCGATTGACGCGGCCGGCGTGGGTCTGAATGATTTCGGTCAGGCGCTTGTCCTGGACCGATAACTGAGGGTTTTCCGACAGCAATTGTCCGGCATGGCTGATGGCGCCCAGCGGATTGCGTATTTCATGGGCGATGCTGGCCGTGAGCCGGCCCAGGGATGCCAGTTTACTCTGCTGCAGGCGCTGATTATAAAGCGCGATGTCTTCAAACATGATCAGGTACAGGCATTCCTGCTGCGTCGGCAGCGGCATGAAACGGATATGAATTTCGGACCGGTTCGGAAGCTGCAGCTGAGCAATTGCCTGTTCAGGCTCGTTGAGCCAGATCTGAAAAGCCAGCCATAGCTGTTCCGAAATATCGGCCAGCGTGGCCGGCATGGCTTGCAGATTGGCCAGCCGCAAGGCCGCTTCGTTGACCATCTGGATGACCTGTTTTTTGTTGGCGATGATGATGCCCGACTGCAGATGCTGGATAATGTAATGGTTCAGCTCTTCAAGTTGCGTGATGGTCTGTTTTTGCTGATGAGCCAGTTGCACCGTCTGTTCACTGCGCTTCGCCAGCACATAGGACAACAGGGCGATCGTGAAGAACGAGGCTCCCAACATGCCGGCGTATATATAAGACGTTTTTTCAAAAAGGCCGGCCTGGTCGGCATAAATCTGTTCGGACAGGACGGCCAGGCTGGCGACAGCGGCAAAATACATCGCGCAGCGGCCGCCGATCAATAAACCGCCGTAGGCGATGGAGACGGCGAGCAGTATGCCTATGCCGCTGTTGATGCCGCCGCAGGCATGCATCAGCAGCGTGAGAATGATGATATCGGTAAAAATAAGCAGCTGTGCCTGCAGCGTATAGCCGGTCAGCCGCCAGGCTATACAGATGCTGGAGACGGCAGACAATATGACATAGCTCTGGCTGCTGTAAATATAGAGTTGGCGGTCGTATGATCCAAGCGAAGAGGGCCCTATCTGGCCTTGAAATAACACGATAAACAGCGTGGCCAGAATAAAACGGTAAGTCAGGAAAACCTTCAGCAGCAGCCAGGCTTGCTTGGCGGGAATGCCGTAGCCTTTGGAAAACGGGCAGGGAAAAATGGTCTCATGCGTATTATCTGACATGGGTGGTTTTAACAATAGCGTTTTGCAGGGACTTGGTTAGAATAGCAGATTTCCCCAGTTTTACTGGCGGATCGGATTGAACTGAACCATCATAGCATCGATGCAAAGGCTTGAGAAAATACCCTCCGGTCGTTGCCGGTCAAACCAGGAGCGATAAATGAACATTCATGAATACCAGGCAAAAAGGTTGTTTAGGGATTACGGCATCGCCGTCCCGGAGGGCCATCAGGCCGATACCCCCGAGCATGCCGGGCAGGTTGCCAGAGAACTGGGCGGCAGCGGCTGGGTTGTGAAGGCTCAGGTGCATGCGGGCGGCCGCGGCAAGGCTGGCGGCGTAAGATTGGCCCATAGCCATCAGGAAGTCTTGGACTTCAGCCGCGATATGCTGGGCAAGCGTCTTGTAACCGCACAGACCGACAGTGCCGGTTTGCCGGTCGAGAGGCTGCTCATCGAGAAAATCTATCCGATCAAAAGCGAATTCTACCTGAGCGCCCTGGTCGACCGCGTCAGCAGTCGGATCCTGTTCATCGCTTCCGCGGCCGGCGGCATGGATATCGAAGCTGTCGCCAGGGATACGCCGGAACGGATCATCTCGCTGCAAATCCATCCTGCAGCAGGCCTGCAAAGCTATCAGTGCCGGAAAATCGCCTTCGCCCTGCAACTGGCCGGCGAGCAGATCAAGGCGCTGGAAACCATCATGCGCGGCATGTATCAGCTGCTGCTGGCTAAGGATGCCAGTCAGATTGAAATCAATCCCCTGATACTGACCGAGCAGGGCCAGTTGCTGGCGCTGGATGCCAAGATTAATTTCGACGACAACGCCGTCGCCATGCACCCTGACATTCTGGACATGCGCGATCCGGGCCAGGAAGACCGAAAAGAAAACAAGGCGCAGCAATACGGGCTTAATTACATCACGCTGGACGGTACTATCGGTTGCATGGTCAACGGCGCCGGCCTGGCCATGGCGACGATGGACCTGGTGAAGCTGAACGGCGGTGCGCCGGCCAATTTTCTCGACGTCGGCGGTGGTACGACGCCGGAAAGAGTCGCCGAAGCGTTCAAGCTGATACTGTCCGACGGCAAGGTGAAAGCCATACTGATCAATATCTTCGGCGGCATCGTGCAGTGCGACATTATCGCGCGCGGCATTCTGGCGGCGGTTAAAGAGGTGCATGTGACGGTGCCGGTCGTGGTCCGGCTGGAAGGCACCAATGCCGAGGCGGGCCGCCAGCTATTGGCCGATTCCGGCCTGAATTTGATTGCAGAAACAGATCTGGCGACCGCCGCAGCGCAAGTTGTCGCCTTAGCGGAGGCCGCATGAGCATTTTGATCGACAAGAATACCAAAGTGATTTGCCAGGGCTTTACCGGCAAGCAGGGCACGTTTCATTCCGAACAGACGCTGGCTTACGGTACGCAACTGGTGGGCGGTGTGACGCCGGGCCGCGGCGGCGACACACATCTGGGCCTGCCGGTCTTCAATACCGTCGAGGACGCGGTCAGGCAGACCGGCGCCGATGCGACCATGATCTATGTGCCGCCTTTTTATGCGGCCGACGCCATTCTGGAAGCCGTCGATGCCGGCATCAGGATCATCGTCTGCATTACGGAAGGCATTCCGGTATTGCATATGCTGCGCGTCAAGGCCGCCATGGCCGGCACCGATGCCTTGCTGATCGGGCCGAATTGCCCGGGCGTCATTACGCCGGGCCAATGCAAGATCGGCATCATGCCGGGCCATATCCATCTGCCGGGCGCCATCGGCATCGTCTCACGTTCCGGCACCTTGACCTATGAGGCCGTCAACCAGACGACCAAACAGGGGCTGGGGCAGAGCACCTGTGTCGGCATAGGCGGCGATCCTATTCACGGCATGAACTTTATCGACGTGCTCAGCCGCTTCGAGCAGGACGAACAGACTCGCGGCATCGTCATGGTCGGGGAGATCGGCGGCGGCGAGGAAGAAGATGCGGCCGACTATATCAAGGCGCATGTCACGAAACCGGTCGTATCCTATATCGCGGGCCAGACGGCGCCGCCTGGCAAGCGCATGGGCCATGCCGGCGCCATCATCACGGGCGGCAAGGGCACGGCCGCAGGCAAAATCGCCGCGCTTAAGGCGGCCGGCATCGAAGTCGTCAATTCGCCGGCCGATATCGGCGTGGCGATGCAGCGCTGTTTGCAATAACGACCGGATGGGCGATAGAGAACGCGGTACGCGAAAGATGAACCGATCAGTCCGAAGCTTTATCGCCCTGTTCACTATTATCGTATTGATTGCTGTGTTCACGCTGGTGCCGAAGATACCGCAGGATCTGAATTATCATGATTTCGGCGATCAGAAGCAGATTCTGGGCATTCCCAACTTCTGGAATGTCATGACCAACCTGCCTTTTTTGATCGTCGGTTTGATGGGCATGCGGCAGATCATGATCAACCGGCTTGATGGCGGCTTGCCGCAATTGCGCTCGGCTTATTTGATGTTTTTCATTGGTGTCGGCCTGACCGGTTTGGGATCGGGCTATTACCATTTAAATCCTGACAACGGGACGCTGGTCTGGGATAGACTGCCGATGACGATAGCCTTTATGGCGCTGTTTTCAGCCATAGTCGGCGAATACCTGTCGATTGAATGGTGCAGGCGGCTGCTCTATCCGCTGGTTCTGATCGGCATGGCATCGGTAATTTACTGGCATTGGAGCGAACAGCAGGGACTCGGCGATTTGCGCTTTTACGGCCTGGTTCAGTTTCTGCCCATGCTGCTGATTCCGGTCATGCTGATCTTCTGTCAGCCGCGGCTTTCCGGCAATGGTTATTTGTGGGGCATCGTCGGCGTCTATGTTGCAGCCAAACTGGCGGAAGCCGGTGATGCGGTCATCTACGAGCACCTGCGCTTTTTCAGCGGGCATTCGCTCAAACATCTGCTGGCTGCCGGCGGCGCCGGGTTGTTTCTGATTGCATTGCAAAAGCGCGTGCCGGTGCATAGGGCGGTTAAGTCAGAAACCGGTGTCATTGCCAAATAAGGTTTTGTTATGATCAGTCTATAGGCCGGATTTTGTACGTCTACAGATATCTTTGCCGTTTTTGCAGTCAAATATTCAACCTCAGTCATTGTTAGTCCATACATGTCTTTAAAAATAGCGCTTGCTCAAATCAACCCACTGGTCGGCAGTATCGATGCCAATGCCGCCAAGATTATCGAAACGGCCATTCATGTCCGGGACCGGCTGCATGCCGACCTGATCGTCTTTCCCGAGCTGTCCGTGACCGGTTACCCACCCGAGGATCTGTTGCTGAGGCCGGATTTTATCGCGCATGCGGCCCGCGCGGTCGAGCGCATTGCCGCACAAGTGGCTGGCATCGATGTCGTGCTGGGCTTTCCCGACAACTATCAGGGCAAGCTCTACAACAGCGCGGCCGTGCTGCGCGATGGCACCGTTCTGGTCCGCTACCGAAAGAATGCCCTGCCCAACTACGGCGTGTTCGATGAAAAGCGCTATTTCTTCGAAGGCGATCAGACCGCTCTGTTTACGTTGAAAGGCATTACGATCGGCATCACGATTTGTGAGGACATCTGGCATCCCGGCATCCTGGCCAGGAACAGAGAGGCTGGCGCCGAACTGGTCCTGACCCTGAATGCCTCGCCTTTCCATGCCGGCAAGATCCATGAGCGCGAAGACATCATCGTCAATCAGGTTAAAGCACTGCAGCTGCCATTGGTCTATGTCAACCAGGTCGGCGGACAGGATGAACTGATCTTCGACGGCGCTTCGTTTGTGGTCGACAGCAGCGGCGAAGTCGTATTCCGGGCCGAGGAGTTCAGCGAGCAAGTCAGTGTGGTCGAATTTGAAGGCAGCAGGCCCCTGAAAAGCACTTGCGCGCCGCTGTACAACGAGGTCTCCAGCGAATACCGGGCCCTGGTGCTGGGCATCAAGGATTACGTCGCGAAAAACGGCTTCCAGGGCGCCATCCTGGGCTTGTCAGGCGGCATCGATTCGGCGCTGGTGCTGGCTTTGGCCGTCGATGCGCTGGGGGCCGATAAAGTGGAAGCCGTGCTGATGCCGTCGCGCTATACGCAGGCCATGAGCCTTGAAGATGCGGCGCTGGAGGCTGAAGCCCTGGGCGTCAAATACCATACGATCCCGATAGAACCGGCCGTCAGCGCCTTCACGGACATGCTGGCTGGTGTGTTCGCCGGCACGGCCAAGGACACGACCGAAGAGAACATCCAGGCGCGCTGCCGCGGCGTGATTCTGATGGCGATGTCCAACAAGTCGGGCAAACTGCTGCTGACGACCGGCAATAAAAGCGAAATGAGCGTCGGCTATGCGACTTTGTACGGGGATATGGCCGGCGGCTTTGCGCCGATCAAGGATGTGCCGAAATTGCTGGTCTATGAGCTGGCGCACTATCGCAATTCGCTGTCCAATGTGATTCCCGAACGTGTGCTCACCCGGCCGCCTTCGGCCGAACTGGCGCCCGATCAGCTCGATGAGGATTCCCTGCCGCCGTATAACGTGCTGGACCCGATACTGGAGCGGTACGTGGAACAGGATCAGTCGGCCGAAGAGATTATCGCGGCCGGTTTCCGGCGCGAGGATGTCGAGAGAGCTATACGACTGGTCGATAGAAACGAGTACAAACGCCGGCAGTCGCCGCCCTGCATTCGGATCACGCCCAGAGCGTTCGGCCGCGACAGGCGCTATCCGATCACTTCGGGCTACCGCGGGATTTAAAAACTTTCATCAAACTCGGTAGACGCTCTTAATTATTGGGAGAACAAGCATTCATAGGGCGCCGAGCATTGATTGCCAATGGGCGCACTGTACTTCACTAGGAGGGACTTCTGAAATGACGGCATCAGATCAGTACATTGCAAGACTGCGCGAAGACATCGGGCGGCTTGCCCGTGATATCGGTGCGCGCAACGTCTACCATTATCCGCAGCTGGTTGAGGCCGCAGGACTCATTGAACAATGGCTGCGTGAAGCGGGCTATACTCCCGCGCGGCAGGAGTACGAGGCGAAAGGAAGATTGTTCGCCAATATCGAAGTCGAAGTGCGCGGCCTTATTGCTCCGGAAGAAGTGATTATTGTAGGGGCTCACTATGATACGCATCGCCGGTCGCCGGGGGCTAACGACAACGGTTCCGGCATCGCCGCGCTGCTCGCGCTGGCCCGTGCGTTCGCGCATGAGACGATTGGCCGTACGCTGCGCTTTGTCGCCTTCACCAATGAAGAGAAACCGTTCTTGCGGACCCGGCAGATGGGCAGTCGGGTGTACGCGGCACGTTGCCGTGAACGCGGCGAGAGCGTGATCGGGATGATCTGCCTTGAAACAATCGCCTACCGGTCCGAAAAGTTTGGCAGCCAGCATCTGTCGCTGTTCGGATTGCTTGCTCCGGCCCGCGGCAATTTTATCGCGCTAGTCGGCAATCGCCGTTCGCGTGAACTCCTTGCTGACGCCGCGCAGTCGTTCCGGCGAAATGCATCGGTTCCTTGCGAAACGTTCACGCTGCCGTCCAATTTTCCCGGCGCCTGGAGTTCGGATCATTGGTCCTTCTGGAAGGAGGACTATCCGGCAATCATGGTCACGGATACGGCCCCGTTGCGCTATCCTTATTACCATAAGCGCAAGGATACCATCGAACGCCTGGATTACGGGTTTCTGGCCGCTGTGACCGGTGGTCTGCATGACGTGGTCGCCGATCTGGTCGGGAAAGTATAGAAATAACAAAGGCGGCTTTGGAATCGCTGGGAGTCCGCCTCAAGACCGGTCCAGCAAAAACACGCTGGCCAGCCCCAGAAAAATAAAAAAACCCATGGCATCAGTGATGAAAGTAAGCATGACGCTGGTGCCGACCGCGGGGTCCTTATCGAACTTGTGGCGCAGCAAAGGGATGCCGAGACCGACGAAGACGGCGACTTGCAGGTTGATAAACATGGCGATGCCCATGACCAGGGCAAGGTCCTGGTTCTGATAGAACAGCCAGACCAGTCCGCCGACCAGGCTGCCCAGCAGCGTGCCGTTCAGGATGGCGAGGCTCAGTTCCTTCATGATCAGATGACGGACATTGGCCCGGGTAATCTGCCCAAGCGCCAGCGAGCGGATGATCAGCATGCTGGTCTGGTTGCCGGTATTGCCGCCCGTCGAGGCGATGATCGGCATCAGCGAGGCCAGCGCCACCAGATGCAGAATCGTGTCTTCGAATAGGCCGATGATGCGCGTTGCGGCAAAGGCCGTGGCGATATTGATCAGCAGCCAGCCCCAGCGGTTTTTGGCGCTCTTCCAGACACTGGAAAATATATCCTCCTCTTCCTCGACGCCGGCCTGAATCAGCAGGTCTTCGTCCGTTTCCTCGCGGATATAATCGACGATGCTGTCGACGCAAAGCCGGCCCAGCAATCGGTCTTCATTGTCGACGACCGGCGCCGAGATAAGGTCGTAACGTTCGAAAGCCCGGGCGGCTTCAGTGAGATTTTGATCGACTGAAAAAGCGATAAAATCGGTCACCATAATGTCTGCTACTTGCTGGCTGGGCGGATGGGTCAATAATCGCTGCAGCGGCAAAACGCCTTTTATTTTATTGCTTTGGTCCACGACAAACAATTTGTCGGTATGGCCCGGCAGTTTGCCGCGCTTGCGGATATAGTCGGCTATGGCTTTCAGGGTCAGGTCGTCCCGGATCTTGATTGTGCCAAAATCCATGCGTGAGCCGACTTGATCTTCCCGGCAGGCCAGAACCGCATCCAGATCCTTGCGTTTTTTGAGATTAAGAGACTTCAGAATGCGCTGTATGGCATTTTGAGGCAGGTCGGCAGCAAGGTCCGCGATCTCGTCGCTTTCCAGCTTGCCGGCGACGATGGCCAGCTCTTCGGGCCCCATGTCGGCAATCAGCGTTTGCCGCACCGCATCGGAGACTTCCAGCAGCACTTGCCCGTCAATATCGGTTCTGATAGCGTTCCAGGCTGTACGGCGCTGATCCAGCGGCAGCGACTCAAGAATATAGGCGATGTCGGCAGGATGAAGCTGGGCAAACGCTTCCTGTAAAAGGGCCTGCTGCTGCTTGTGCCGGGCGATCTCGACCAACGCCTGCCGGCTTGCAGGGCCTTTTTGCACTAGTGATTCTTCCCGATGCTGTTTTTCCAGCAAAGTGATGACGCGCAGCAGGTGCTGCTGAAGAAACTGCTCGGAATGGCGTTTGTCGAGGGATTCCATGGTTAAAAAATAGTTTAAAGGCCGTAAGATTTGTTTTTATTAAAATATGGTTTTTACAGAGACAATAAGCCTAATTAAAATTTCCGGCTCATTTATGAAAAACATGGAAATGAAACGCTGGGCGATATTTTTATAGTATATGAAATAATATCTTAATTAATGCGGGTTATAATTAACGGCTAAAACCCTATCTATTTATCGACGTTATATAAATATATGATGAATCAATTCAGTTTGATAATACGTTTTTTATCAGTTGTATTATTGGTGTTATCGCTTGCCGGCTGTGCGGGAAGCAGAAGGCATGAAAGCACCGGCGAGTATCTTGACGATACTGTGCTTACGTCCAAAGTAAAAACGGCCATATTCAATGATCCGAACCTGGAAGTGCTGGATATTAACGTGAAGACATTTAAAGGGGTCGTACAACTGAGCGGTTTTGTCGATTCCGAAAAAGCTGCTAACAAAGCAGTTGAGCGGGCGAGAGCGGTAAGCGGCGTTAAAATGGTCAATAACAGCCTGATCGTTAAGTAGCTGAAACGAAGAGATTGAAGTCAGGCAGGCTTTATCTCAATTGAGTCTGTAGCACTTCCACCTTGTTCCAGACGGCATCGACAAAAGCCTTGTCCATTTCCGGCATGCCGTCCTGAATCCATTGAACCAGTATCCTGGCGGTATTGGGATAAGTGATCTGGACAGCATGATCATCATGCAGCCAGCGCTCAATTACCGCCGGGTCCATATCGTTCATGACATAGCCGTAACCCAGTTGCTGCAAGGCAGCGGCATTGGAGATCTGCTCCATCTGCGCGTGCAGCGGTTTCGCCAGAATCTTTTTGCCCAGCCTCAGCGATTCGCTGGCGAGTTCAAAGCCGGCATTGCTGATGATGCCGGCGCAATCCTGTAAATTCTTCTGAAAGCCTTCGCGGGAGAGCGGATGGCAGATGATATGGTCGAATTCAGACTGCACGGTTTCCGGCGCATAGACATGAAAGATAAACTGTCTGAAAGGCGATAATAGGCTGATGACTTCGCGCTGGTCTTCAAAAGGCAGATAAACAATAATTTTATTCTTGATGGTATTGGCGGGCGTCCCGGTCGTGTCGATAATGGGAGGCAGAATGGGTTGGCCGAAATGGTGCCAATGCAGGCCGACGCCGACATCGGCCGGCGCGAAATATTTCATGATCTCTTTGGCGACAGGATTGGAACCCGCCTTGGGGATTTTGTGGTTGAACGCATATTGATGGCCGATACCCAAAACGGTCTTTTTTTGTTTTTTTGCCGCCCAGGCAGTAACCGGCTCAAAATCGCTGATTACCAGGTCGTAAGCGCTCAAATCCAGTGACCTGACGTCCTTGATGAAAGTCAGCGGTTTGGCTTTGCAAGCGGTCTTCAGGTAATTGACCTGGCCCTTGTCGGTATTAAAGGTCAGGCCGGTACGCACCTGATAGTCGTTGAATATCGCCATTTCGAAATATTTATCGGCAGGACGACCGGTAAACTGAAAACTAACCTCCATGCCGACCGCATAAAGTTCCTTCGCCATGACGCGTGCGCGAGTGATGTGGCCGTTACCGGTGCCCTGTACGCCATAGAAAATTCTCATGGAATAATTTGTCCCAGACTGAAAAGCGCCGTGCTGATGCCCAGCATGGCGCCGACCAGCGTGTCGGTCGGGAAGTGAACGCCCAGCACGACGCGCGAGAAACCGATCAGTACCGCCCAGCAATAGAGCGGAATCATGAGAGCGGGAAAAAAATAGCCGATCAGCGTCGCCATCATAAAGGCTGCCGAAGTATGGCCGGACGGGAAGCTGAATTGATCGGACGGCGTGATGACGCTACGGAAGTTTTGCAGTGCGGCAGCCGGACGGTTGCGTTTGAGGCTGTTCTTGAGTATGAAATAGATCGGCCTCTCGAGCAAAAAGCCCAGCAAAATAGCCTGGAGCAGAGGGCTTTCAATACCTTGTCGCCAATATAGCAAACAGGCGACCAACAGATACAGCGGTCCATCTCCGGTCTTTGAAACATACCGGCTGAATTTTGCCAATGAGCCGTGCATTTTGACATTAATCAGCCAGATGAGCATGAACACATCGTACTTATGTATCGAATAGAGCAGTTTCATTTTCTTGTCCTCTCGGCGTTTTGCAAAAGTCGGCCGCGGTCGGCGCAGAGCCGAACGATCGCGGATTTTCCTTTTGAATTAATTCCTGCCTTCGGGGCAAAGACTAAAACTCTTTTGTGACAAAAAAATGAAGGTTTGTTTAAGGTTTTGTGACAGAGGCTTTAACAGGGCTTTATTTGAAAGGGCTGCCAAAGCCTGAGATAGAAAGGTTCAGGTGCGAATGAATCCGCACCTTGCAATATGCATTATTGGAGGCGCCAGAAAAAGGCGCATCCGAAACAGGCGTTAAGTCTTAAGGGCGCTTGATTTTGAACAGGCGATTGTTGTAACTGACGACAAGGCTGTCGGGCCGTATATCCTTGAGTTCCAGCTGGTCTTTGATGAGTTGGCCCGGTGTATATTTGACCATGTCGATCATGACAAAACGTTCGGCTGGCACCGGTGAATAGACAAAGACATTGATAGGCAGCTTAGGCACCGTGCGGCGAAATTCGGCAGGCAGCTCATTCAAAAAAGGCAGTTCGTCCTTTGCCGGCAGCGCGGCCGGGGCCGGTTTGGCAACAGCCGTCATGACAGGCTCGATCGGTCTTACAGGCGCCGGCTTATTGATTATGGCAGGCACCGGCTCAGGTTTAATGGCCGCGTTTTTGACCGGTTCGGTTTTTTGCGGGGCCGGTTTCGGCGGCGCAACCGCCGGTTTAACAGGCTCAACGACGGGTTTGTTGGCGACAACAGGCTTGGCCGGAGGCTGAGAGGCCGGCACAGTTCTGGCTTCGATGATCTCGGCAATCGATGCGTCTTTAGGTTCAGGTAGTCTGGCTTCGGGCTTGGGCGTCATTATTTCAGCCGGCGGTGCTACGGGCGGCTTAACCATAGGCGCAGCGGGCTGCGTATCGGCTGGCGGCAAGGCGACGACAGGCTGCGTTTTCTGCGTGAACCAGAGGAAATAAGCCAGAATCATCAGGTTGCTTATGATCAGTGCGGCGATCAGTTTGGTGGAGCGCTGATGTTGCGGCGGCTGGGGAATAAGGATTCTGTTTGCTACCGTATCGGGCTCGATGGCTTGCCGTTCCCGCTCTGATTTTCGCAGTGCATTCAAGATATAAGACATATTAATCCATGATCTCCAAGTGTGGCGAGTCTTTGGCGCCGATGCTGTTGTCCAGGTGAATCAGGGTGCGGGCGCCCGCTATGCCATCAGCCGTTAAATGATGCAGGCGCTGAAAGTCAATCACCTGCTTTTTAAGCGCCTCATCAAAGAACATCGGCTCATTAACACTGGTGCGGGTTCCCGTTACGGCGCTTAACTGCTGGCGCAGCCAGAGCACGTTGGCCGACGTCTGCTGCGGGACGATGTCCGCCATATCCGGGCGCGGCGGCTGCCAGAGCATCAGATAATAGCCGTCCCATAGGCTCAGTACATCGGCCAGAGGAAACGCCAAATCCTCATTAAAGCGGATGACGGGCTGGCCCTTGCGGATACCGGTCAGCAGGGCATAGCGTTTTTTCTCATTGGCTAACGAGAACTCCAAAATAGCAGGGCGGTCAAGTTCCAGTATATCCTTCCAGTTGGCCTTGTCGAACAGGCAGCGAAGGCCCACCGTTTCCATATAATGGCAATCGGCCCGGTTATTGGCCGGCACGGCTTTTTTCCAGGCTTTGAGCGCCTGGATCATGGCCGAGTTCAGCGACAGCGCCGGATTTTCAAGCCAGGCGTTAAAAGTCTTCGCTTCGGCTTTCGGCGCTACGGGTTCAGGTTTGGGCGCCGGTTGCGGGCTTTTTATGGCCGGCTTTGAAGCCGGTGCCGGAAATTGGCCTGACAATACGAGCTTGGCCTGATGGTCTGCAGGTTGATGCTGGCTGAAAAAATAAATGCCTGCGGCAATGCTGCTGAAAAGCGCCAGCGCTATCGCTGCTTTAGCTTGGCGATGAGGGCTTTCGAGCGCCAGCGTCTCCCGGGCGGCCCGCGTAATGATGTCGGGCGTAATGGCATGGGCATTGGTCGCGTAGGCGCCGAGCAAGGCGCGATCGCAGAGAATATTGATGAGCCTGGGAATGCCTGAGGAAAATTGATAGATTTTGCGAACGGCGCGGTCCTTGAAAAGGTCGGGGTTGCCGTTGCAGACGGCCAAGCGGTGATGAATATAGGCCCGTGTTTCATCAAGCGACAGCGGCAGCAAATGATAACGGGCTGTAATGCGCTGGTTGAGTTGGCGCAAGTCCTTCTGGTTCAGTAACTGCTTCAGTTCGGGCTGGCCGACCAGAATGATTTGCAGCAGCTTGGTCTTGCTGGTTTCCAGGTTGGTCAGCAGCCGGACCTGCTCCAGAACTTCCAGGCTCAGGTTCTGGGCTTCATCGATCAGCAATACGGTGCGCCTGCCGTTGGCATAGGCTGTGAGCAGGTATTGATTGATCTTGTCGATGAAGTCTTTCAGCGTTTGCCGGTTTTTGTCATAGCCGATGCTCAGCTCATCACAGATCGTGGCCAATAATTCGACGGCATTGAGTTTTGGGTTTAAGATCAAAGCGATATCGACATTGACGGGCAACTGCTGCAACAGGCATCGGCACAGCGTAGTTTTGCCGGTGCCGACTTCACCGGTCAGGGCAACGAAACCGCCGCCCATATTGATGCCGTAAAGCAGGTGCGCCAGACCTTCCTGATGGCGCGCGCTCATGAACATGAAGTGCGGATCAGGCGCTATCGAAAACGGTAATTCACTAAAATGAAAGTATTGTTGATACACGATTCTGACTTCTTGGGCACTTTAAAAAAATTGTCAATTATTTTAACCCACAACTGAAAGAAGGTCTTAACTATGGGGCGATACGGCCAAACTAAACCAAAAAAATCCAGCAACATCCTGATCTGGCTGGTGCTTGTTTTGATTATCGCTGCGGGCATGGGCTGGTTTTATTTCAATCTGCAGCAACCTGCCGATATTACTGAGCCGCAAACGCAAACGCAACCTTTGGCGCTGCCGCCGGTTTCCGATACCAAAACAGATACACAAAAGGCGCCGATTCCGACAGGGCCAGACATGGAGGCGCCCGATGCCGACATCGTGCCGGACATTGCCGAAGAGTCCCAACAGGGAAAGGGGGTTATTCTGCCGGATCTCGCCAATAGTGATGGACAGATACGCGAGGACATGATCAGGATTTCGCCGGGGCTTTCCGAATGGCTCAATACCGACCAGCTGATCAGAAAATATATCACAATCGCCAACGATTTCTCGCAGGGTTTGCGGCTTGAGAAGCATATGCGTTTCCTCAAGCCAGGCGAACGGTTTGCTCCCGATGAGAACCTGTTCATGAGCCGGCAAAGCTATCAGCGCTATGACAAGCTGGCGGCGGCGATCAGTGCGCTGGATGTCGAGGCGGCGCTGGCCGTTTACAAGAAGTTCAGGCCGCTATTTGTACAGGTCTTTGCCGAGTTCGGCTATCCTGCGGAATACAAGCTGGAAGATATTCTTGCCAAGGCCGGGGCGGAAATCCTGGCGGCGCCAGCCATAGATGCGCCCATTCCCCTTGTGCAGCCTGGGGTGCTTTACAAATACGCCGACAGCGAGCTGGAAAACGCAAGTCCCGTGCACAAGCAAATGCTGCGCATGGGGCCTGAAAACACACGCATCATTCAACAGAAAGTGCGTCTTCTGCTCGAAGGGCTAGTTAATCTGAAAGATTAGCCAGCTTTTCGGCATTATAAAATGCGGATTAATTAACCACGAAGAACACGAAGTTTTTCTTTGTGTTCTTCATGGTTTTATATCTTAAGCTGATACGCGGGCAAATTTTGTTGTCCTGCACTATTCAGAATTCACTTTACTCATCCTCGCCGGTTGCCATTATGGCCGGTTTCACTAGACCGGCAGGATGAGTCAAATCAGGCGAACGCCGATATGGCGTGCCGCGCCAAGCCTTACGCGAAAAAACACGATCTGATTGCGTCGATGGCAAGGCGGTTTTACAGTCAGGATATGGCTCAGTCTGTGTATAATAGCCGGGATTCATGACTGGTAAAAATTCCCATGTTCATCCTGCACAGCTCCAATAAAACCGAGAATCTGGTGGCGCATCTGAGCGCTGTGATCGGAAACGCGCCGCTGTCATCGCCTTTTGCCAAGGAAGTTTTTCTGATCCAGAGCCAGGGCATGGAGCGCTGGCTGTCACAACAACTGGCGACTGAATTCAAGGTCTGGGGCAACTATGAGTTTCTGTTTCCGAACCGCTTTTTCAGCTCATTGGCTCAAAAGGTCAACCTGTCGCTCAGCGATACGGTTTTCGAGCGTAACGTCATGCTCTGGCGGTTTGAAGCCTTGCTGCGCCGGTTACAGGATGATGCCTTTGGGCATGAATTCAAGGCGTTAAAACAGTATCTGACCGGGGAGAATCTCGCCGTCAAACGCTATCAACTGGCGCAGCAGCTGGCGCAGATTTTCGACCAGTACCAGATGATGCGGCCTGATATGCTGGAGCTCTGGCATCAGGGAAAACTGCTTTACCAGTCCGAAACGGAGCGCTGGCAACGGGCGCTCTGGCTGCTGGTCACCGGGCAGATCGGCGTCAGGCACCGTGGCTCGCTGTGGCTGGATGTGATCGAGCGTTTGAACAATGCCGGAGAAGGCGCTTTCGGCGATGCCGTGCCCGAGCGCGTGTCCGTGTTCGGCGTCAATACCATGCCGCCTTTGTTTCTGAGCTATCTGCAGGCGCTGTCCAGGCATTGCGATGTGCATTTTTTTCTGCTGAATCCGGCACGGGAGTATTGGGCCGATATCGAAAGCAGGCGTCAGCGCGTTGGATCGGAAACGTTCACCGGACACCCGTTGCTGTCAACGTTGGGCCAGCAGGGCCGCGAGTTCCAGGACATGATTCTGGAGCAGATGCAGTTCGATTTCGAACCAGCCAGTTTTGAGCTCAACGACGCGCGCACAAATCTGCAGCAACTGCAAAACGATATCCTGAATAATGCGCCGGAAAAGCGAGCGCTGCAGAAAGACGACTCGATCCGTATCCATGCCTGCCATTCGCGTATGCGTGAGATCGAAGTTCTGAAAAACGAGCTGCTACTGGCGCTGGAGCAGGACCCGACGCTGGAACTGCGCGATATCGTGGTCATGGCCCCCGATATACAAGCCTATGAGCCGTTCATCGCAGCCGTCTTCGACGACATCCAGCACGCCATCGCCGACCGCAGCCTGCGCGTGAGCAACAATGCCCTGGAAGCTTTTATCCGCTTCCTGAATCTCAGCCAGAGCCGTTTCGGCTGGCAAAGCGTACTGGACCTGCTGGAACAGCCGGTGGTCTATCCGGGCTTTGGATTGTCCGAAACCGATCTGGAGCTGATAAAGCATTGGGTGCGCGCCACGGAAGTGCGCTGGGGCAAATCGGCCGGCCACCGGCAGGAACTCGGACTGCCCGAGCTGGGCGGAAACACCTGGCAAGCGGCGCTGGATAGGTTATTAATGGGCTATGCGGTCGGCAGCGATGACGATTTCATCGATGAAGTGCTGCCTTATTGCGATATCGAGGGCTCATCGGCGCAGGCGCTAGGCGGCCTGTGTGAATTCATGCAGCTGGCGTTTCAAGCCAGCGCGGAGCTGAAGCAGGTCAAAACGCTGAAAGCCTGGAGCGCGCAGCTTTACTATTATGCCGATCAGCTGCTGCAGGGCGCCGATCCGGTTGAGCGCCAGCAGCTTAACGAGCTGCTGGTCGAATTGTCGGCCGATGTGGCGGCCGTCCATAATGACGATGTCGAACTGCAAGTCATTATCAGCTGGCTGGAGGGCACGATTTCCGAGCGAAAATCCTCGCACGGCTTTTTGCGCGGCCAGTTGACGTTCTGCTCGATGTTGCCGATGCGCTCGATTCCATTCAAGGTCATTGCGCTGCTGGGCATGAATGACGGCGAATTCCCCAAAATCGACCGCGCCCCGACTTTTGATTTGCTTGGTCAGCATTTCCGCAAGGGCGACCGTTCGCGCCGGGCAGACGACCGCTATCAGTTTCTGGAAATCCTGCTGTCGACACGGCAACGCCTGATCATGACCTATATCGGCCAGTCGATCAGCCAGAACGATGCCATTCCTCCATCCGTCATCATCAGCGAACTGCTCGACGTGCTCGAGGACGGTTACGGGCTGACCGAGCTGGTAACGAAGCATCCCTTGCAGCCGTTCAGCCCGCGCTATTTCGACGGCGCATCGGAGCTGTTCAGCTTTTCGGCGGCCGACTGCGCGACGGCCAGAGCCTTGTCGGCGGCCCGACAGGAGCCGCAATTATGGTGGCAGGGCGCTATTGAAGCCGAAGCCGGCGAGGTGATCGATCTGGGCGATCTGTTTGCCTTCTTCCAGCATCCGCAGCGCCATTTCCTGCGGCGGCAGCTGGATCTGCGCTTTGGCGGCATGGAAGCCAAGGCCGAAGAGCGCGAACCCTTTGAAATCGGCAAGCTGGACAGCTACGCCATTCATCATGACTGGATACAGCAGCAGTTAAGCGGCGCTTCCGCATCGCTGAAAAAACTGCAGGCGCAGGGCCGCTGGCTGGCCGGCAGTCCGGGCGAGCTCGAGTTTGAACGGCAGCAGAAATTGATCACTGAGTTCGTCAAGCGCATCGAGCAGAAAAATCTGGGCCCGGCCTTGGACGATTTGCCCGTCGACATCAAAGTCGGCAGCTATCGCCTGATCGGCAAGCTGGGCAACCGCTATCAGAACGGCAGCCTGTTCTATCGCTACGCCGATCTGAAAGGCAAGGATTTCATCAACGCCTGGCTGCACCACCTGATCATCAATCGCCTGGAGCCGCAGGCGACCTGTCTGCTCAGCACCGATGAAGACCTGCTGTTTCTGCCCGAGCATTGCCAGCCCGAATATCTGCCCGAACTGATAGAGATTTACCGGCTGGGCCAACAGCAGCCCGATGCGTTCTTTGTTGAGCCGGCTCTGGCCTACGTCAGGCAGGCGCATAAGTTGAATACCAGCAGCCGCACGACCAAATCGGCGCTCGATACGGCCATGGAACAGTTGGCCAGAGCCGTTGAACAGCCTTATGAGCCGGAGCTCAGAAGGTTTTACCACAATGCCGAGGATATGGCGCGGGTGCTGGGCGAGTCGTTCGAACGGCAATGCCAGGCGCTGCTGCAGGATGTCTGGGCGGCAACGCATGGCCAGCGATTATCGGATAATGAGAATGCATGATTTCAACCCGGTGCAAACCGAACTGCTCCAGGGCGTCAATCTGATCGAGGCCAGCGCCGGGACCGGCAAGACCTATGCCATCGCCATGCTGGTGCTGCGCTTTGTCGTCGAGCAGGACATGAAGATCGAAGAATTGCTGGTCGTGACCTTCACCAAAGCGGCGACCGAAGAGCTGAAATCGCGTGTGCGGGCCAGACTGGCCGAAGCCAAAAGGGTCCTGGACGGACGCCTCGATGACGTGGACAGCAATGTAGTCGCGTGGCTGGATAATCTCGACATAGAGCTCGAACTGGCCAGGCAGCGCCTGGAACGGGCGCTGCTGGATATCGATCAGGCCGGCATCTTCACGATTCATGGTTTCTGCCAGCGTATTTTGAGAGAGCACGCGCTGGAAAGCGGGCAGCTATTCGATGCCGAGCTGACTAACGACTTGGCCGACATCAAGCAAGCCTGCGCGGACGATTTCTGGCGTCGGCAGATTTATAACCGTTCGGCCTGGGAAGTTTCGGTGCTGACGGCGGACTATAAAACGCCGCACGACCTGCTGGCCAGCGTCGATTTCATTCCGGTGCACGTTGACGTTTATCCGTCAGGCACTTGCCTGGACAGCCAATTGGCCGAATTGAAGCAGTTGGCCGCGTCCGCCAGGGATGCGCTGGATGCTTGTGCGGTATCGCTGAGGAACAGCTTTGCCGACGGTAAGTTCAAGTCGAGTTATTGCGATAGTTTTGAACAACATATCCAGGCGCTCAGCGACTGGCTGCACGGCAGGACGGCGCAGTTGCCCGATGCCGAAACTCTGGCGATTCTGACCGAAGACGGGCTCATGGAAGGACTGGACGGCCGCAAGCTAAGAGGCGATAAGAAGGCCGGCTATCTGGCCGACCTGGCGATCGATACCGCGCCTTTCAATGCGCTGGCCGAGGCGCAGGGCGTTATTACCCTGACTTTGCGCCGGAGTCTGCTGGAAACCTTGCACCTGGAGCTGGACAAGCGGCTGCGGCAGATGAACGTCATGTCGTTCGACGATCTGATCACGCGCCTGTCGGAAGCTCTGCATGGCGACAAAGGGGAACTGCTGATCGCCGAGCTCCGGCAGCGATTCAACGTCGCGTTGATCGACGAATTCCAGGATACCGATCAGGATCAATGGTTTATTTTCTCGTCGCTGTTTGCATCGCCCGATCATTACCTGTATCTGATCGGCGATCCCAAGCAGGCGATCTACAAATTCCGCGGCGCCGATATTTATTCCTATCTGGCGGCGCAAAAACAGGCCCGGCATCAGTTCACGCTGGGCAAGAACTGGCGCTCGCACCCCGAGCTGGTCGATGCTGTGAATACGCTGTTCAAGCGCGAGCGGGCATTTCTGCTCGAAGATCTGGCGTTTAATGCCGTTGAAGCGGCCGTGCCGGCGGCTGAACGGACGCTGTATCAGGCCGATCGCGCACTCGCGCCGATGGTGTTGTGGCAGTTGCCGCCAAGCGAAGCCAAGTCGGGCTACTGGACCGCCGGCAAGGCGGCCGACGAGATCAGAAACGCGGTCGTCAATGAAATTCTGCAATTGCTGAACGGCGATTATACGCTGGCCAGAAAGATCAATGACGACGTTATAGCCGGCAAGCTCGAACCCAGGGATATCGCGATTCTGGTGCGGACCAATACGCAGGCCCGCGACTATCAGGCGGCGTTGCGCAGTGTGGGCGTGCCGTCGGTATTGAACAGCACCGAATCTGTTTTTGCCTCACAGGAAGCCCTGGATTTATATGCGCTGTTGCAGGCCGTGGCGCATCCGGGCGAAATGGCCCTGCTGAAGCAGGCGCTGGCCTTGAGCGGGTTCGGTCTGGACGGCAGGGCGCTTTATGAGCTGGTCAACAGCGAGACGGAGCTGGATGCGCGCATGGCGCGGTTTCTGGGCTATTATCAGGACTGGCAGCAAAAGGGGCTGATGGTCATGATGCAGCATCTATTGGCGCAGGAGGCCATCCGGACGCATCTGTCCGCCACGGTCATGGCCGAGAGGCGTCTGACCAATCTGCATCACCTGATCGAACTGGTGCAGCAGGCCGCCGTCGACGAGCATCTGGGCATCAATAAAACGCTGGATTGGCTGCAAACGGCCATTATCAAGGCGGAACAGGACAAAAGCAGCGCCGACGACCAGCAGTTGCGGCTCGAGAGCGACGAGGAAGCGGTCAAGATCATCACCATGCACCGCTCCAAGGGGCTGGAGTATTCGGTTATTTTCTGCCCTTATCTGTGGCAGCGCAGCGGCCGCTTGAGCAGCGAAAAGCAGCTGATCAAATGCCATGACAACGGCCGAGTGATCGTCGATCTGGGGTCGAAGGATTTCGAACGGCGCAAGGCGCTGGCGCTGGCTGAAGAGCTGGCCGAGGATTTGCGCGTGTTTTACGTGGCCGTGACGCGGGCCAAATCGCGCTGCTACATCGCCTGGGCCGATGTCAGGACTGAGAAGGCCGCCAATGATTCGGCCATGGCCTGGCTGCTGGATTTTGCCGACGCCGACTTTGCTGCGCAGCAGGCAAAATTTGACGCCTTATGCCAGTCGAGTTCATTTGACTATCGATTACTGGAGCTGCCATGCCTGGCAACCGGCAGTTATCAGCGGCGATTTGCGCCGTGCGATTTGCTCCCCAAAAAACGGAAAAGGTCGTTATACACGAGCTGGCAAATGAGCAGTTATACGGCCTTGTCGAATTTAAGCCTGCACGACGCGCCCGAGTTGCCTGAAGACAAGGCCGGCGAGGCGCAGCGGCCGGAGCCCGAAAAGGACAAGCTGGCATTGCCGCGCGGCGCGCATACCGGTAATGTCGTGCACGCGTTGCTGGAAAATGTGGCGTTTGCCGATCTGGCCCGGCGCAAGGATATCTCGAAGCTGCGCAATCAGGCCTGCCAGCGCTACGGCCTCAGGCTGGAAACGCCGGAGCTTATTGACGAGTTGCTGCAAGCCGTCGTCACGACGCCGCTGTCCGATACGGATGCGGCTTTCTGTCTGATGAACCTGAAAGAAAGCCGCTGCCTGAAAGAGATGCCGTTCTATTTGTCCATGCAGCCGGTCGACGTCAGCCGGATCAATAAAATCCTTCTCGATACGCCGGTTTTTCAGCCATTGAACAGCAAGCAGATGTGCGGCTATCTGACCGGTTTTATCGATCTGGTCTGTGAGCATGACGGCCTTTATTACATCATGGACTACAAGACCAACAGCCTTGCCGATTATGAGAATGAAGCCTTGGCCCAGGCCATGCTCGAGCATAATTATGGGCTGCAATACTGGATTTATACCGTGGTGCTGCATCGCTATCTGCAAAAACGCCTGCCGGATTACAGTTATGAGCGTCACTTCGGCGGCGTCCGTTACTTATTTGTGCGCGGCATGCAGCCTGAGCAGGCCATGAGCGGGGTTTATCAGGACCGGCCGGATCTGGCCAGGATCGAGGCCTTGGCCGCATTGTTCGGAGAATAAGATGCAGGATCAGGAAAGAGTCTATAGCCGGCTGGATATTGCTTTCGCCCGTTTTCTGGGACAGCGGTGCAAGCTCAGCACTGAGGAAAAGCCACTGTTTGAAAGCCTGGTCAGGCAGTTGTCGCATGAGCAAAGCCAGGGTCACAGCTGCATTCAACTGGCAGAGAGTGACTGCGCATTGGTGCGGGCTTCGGGGTTGGTGGCCGTATCAGGCCAAGCTGCCGGGACGCTGCCTCTGGTGCTTGAGCACAACCGTCTGTATCTGCATCGTTATTGGGATTATGAGAGCCGGTTGGCAAAACAGATCAAGGCGATGGCGCAGGCAAAGCCATCCATAGAAGGCCTGGAGGCCGCGCTGGACCGTTATTTTCCAGCGCTGTCCGATGAGATCGACTGGCAGCGAGAGGCCGCCAAGATGGCGCTTAAGCGGGGATTTTGCATTATTACCGGCGGACCCGGTACAGGCAAGACGACGACTGTGGTCAGAATTCTGGCCTTAATGCAGGAACTGGCCTCAGAGCCTCTGCATATCGCCTTGGCGGCGCCGACTGGCAAGGCGGCCATGCGTCTGCAGGAATCGATAGGCAGTAACAAAGCGTCGCTGCCATGTGATGAGTCCGTCAAGCGGCTCATTCCTGAAAAAGTGACAACACTGCACCGCTTGCTGGGCGCCATGCCGCCGTCTCCATATTTTCGCCATAATGCCGACAAGCCGTTGATTCATGATCTGGTTGTGGTCGATGAGGCGTCCATGGTCGATCTGGCGCTGATGAGCAAGCTGGTCGATGCGCTAAAGCCCGGCGCCGGCCTGATTTTGCTTGGCGATAAGGATCAGCTTGCTTCGGTCGAATCGGGAGCCGTGCTGGCCGATCTGACGGCGATTTTGCCGGACTGCACGCTGGAGCTGAAGAAATCGCACCGGTTTGACGAGAACATCAGGAAGCTGGCGGCCGCCGTGGATCAGCAACAGGCTGATGTCGCCTGGCAGGCGCTGCAGAGTGGGGATAAAAATATAGCGCTGCTGGACCAGGACCCTGTCGATTATGTGGCGGGGCGGCAGGTCGATTATCTGCAGCTGGTTAAGGCCGCAGCGTCCTTTGACGAGATCTATCGCGCCTTCAGTCGCTTTCAGGTGCTATGCGCCAACCGGCATGGCAAAAACAGCGTCGCCGAGATCAATCATCTGGTCGAGCAAAAACTCGTTGCGCAAAAATTGATCAGTGTATCCGGGCTTTGGTATGTAGGGCGGCCAATCATGGTCACGCAGAACAACCCTGCTTTGCAGCTTTACAATGGCGATATCGGCATCTGTCTGCCTGACAATGATCAGGACGGAAAACTGATGGTTTTTTTCCAGCGGGCCGATGGCAGCGCCAAAAAATATCTGCCCGCGCGCGTGCCGCATTGCGAGACCGTGTTTGCGATGACGATACACAAAAGCCAGGGCTCTGAGTTCGAGGAGGTGCTGATTGCCTTGCCTGAAGCGGTTAATCCAGTGTTGACAAAGGAATTGCTTTACACGGCTATCACCCGGGCCAGAAAAACGGTCAAACTGCTAGCTGATGAGGCGGTGTTTGCGGCGACTGTCGGCCGGAAAGTCGAACGTATCACCGGTTTGGTCGATAAATTCAAATCTGACCCATAAGGCTGACAGACTGTATGCGTTAAGACCAACTGGAATTTCGTTTGTGGAATCAAGAAAGCATGCGCCTGACGCTGTGCTTAGAAGCTAAGCACAGCCCTGCCATTTCTGGCATTAATAATTGCGTTGAACGGAAAATTTAGCCAGTAGAATCAGTGCGTCCTTGTATTCCGAATCCGGCAGGATGTTTAACGCATCAATCGCTGTTTGCGCTTCTTCATCGGCGCGCTGCTCGGTATAGTCAATCGCTTTAGTGCTCTTTACGACGGCGTAAACTTCACTGAAGGCATCGCGATTGCCGTTCTTGACCGCATCGATCACGATGCTGGCTTCACTGTCATCGCCGTGCTGAATGGCATAAATTAATGGCAAAGTCGGTTTGCCTTCGGCCAGGTCGTCGCCGAGATTCTTGCCTAACTCCTCCTGATTGGCCTTGTAATCCAGCGCATCGTCGATAAGCTGAAAAGCGATGCCGAGATGCTGGCCGTACTTTGCCAGGCCTTCTTCTACTTCATGGGGAGCATTGGAGATGACGGCGCCCAGTCGGGTTGCGGCGCTGAACAGGATGGCTGTTTTTCTGGAGATGACTTCGAGATATTTTTCTTCGGTAGTTTCGGGGTTATTGCAGTTCAAAAGCTGCAGAACCTCGCCTTCGGCAATGGCGGTTGTCGTTTTGGACAGAATTTCCATAACGCGCATATTGCCCGTGCGCACCATCATTTCAAAGGCGCTGGAGTAGAGGTAATCGCCGACCAGGACGCTGGCGGCATTGCCCCAGACCGCATTGGCTGACTCTTTCCCGCGCCGGCGGTCTGAATCGTCAACCACGTCATCGTGCAGCAGTGTCGCGGTATGGATGAATTCAATGACGGCGGCGAGCACCAGATGATTGCTATTGACATCGCCCAAAGCCTTGGCTGCAAGCAGCAGCAGCATCGGGCGCAGTCTTTTGCCGCCGTTGCCGATAATATAATGGCCGACCTGATTGATCAGGATAACATCGGAACTTAACTCGTTAATGATGAGCTGGTCGACCGCCTTGGCTTCAGAGATGGTTAAATTCTTGATCGAATTAAAATCAATGGGCGCTGATGCGTTCGATGTGGATTGTGATGCCATTATTTAGTGCTGCGTGTTTAGGTTATTTTTCATGATGATAGCTATGAAATACAAAGCCGTTAAGCTATTATAACTTAATACAAAGTTAATCGCCCATGCTATTGAATAAACTATAGTGGTGTCAATAGCCTTCTTGTGTTATTTTATTACGAGAATATTAGGGGTCGGTTGATTTTAAATTTGACTTGACTTAGTTTTAAAAATAAAATTGTCTGTTCACTTTAAACAGATTAATGCTTGATGGAGCTTGCGCAGATGTATGCGGTAATTCAAACAGGTGGTAAACAGTACCGAGTAGAAGAAGGTACGACCTTAAAAATAGAAAAACTTGAGCTTGGAACAGGCGACAGCATTGAATTCGATAAAGTGCTGATGGTTCAGTCAGGCGGTGATGTTAAAGTTGGCTTGCCTTTCATTGAAGGCGGCAAAGTGACAGCGACTGTTTTGTCTCAAGGTCGGCATAAAAAAGTTAAAATTATTAAATTCAGAAGGCGTAAGCACCATATGAAACACATGGGGCATCGTCAATACTATACAGAAGTCCAGATTACTGGCATTTCTGCTTAATATTTAGGAGTTACAGATGGCTCATAAGAAAGCGGGCGGTAGTACGCGTAACGGACGCGACTCTAATGCGAAAAGATTGGGTGTTAAACGTTTTGGCGGTCAAGTCGTGACGGCGGGCAGCATCATTGTGCGTCAACGTGGAACACATTTTCACGCAGGCGACAATGTCGGTTGCGGAAAAGATCATACATTGTTTGCAACAACTGACGGTAAAGTGCTTTTTCAGGTTAAAGGTCCTAATGGCCGTAAATTTGTCAGTGTAGTTGCTGCATAAAACTTACAAGCCGCACAGGGCGGTAGTATGGTTGTCTAAAAAAGCTCCGCTCGTTAATAGTGGGGCTTTTTTTGTTTTTATCGGTAAGTAAGTTTTTAAATGCGGCGGCGTGATTTATGAAATTTGTTGATGAGGCGGAAATTCGTGTAGAAGCGGGTGATGGCGGCAATGGCAAGGTCGGCTTCCGTCGCGAGAAATATGTGCCGTTGGGTGGGCCTGATGGCGGCGATGGCGGCGATGGCGGCAGTGTCTATCTGGTCGCGGCTGAAAATGTAAATACGCTGGTTGATTTTCGCTATCACTCAGTGCACAGGGCGCAGCGTGGCGAGAATGGCATGGCTCGCAATTGCACGGGTAAAAAAGGTGATGATTGCTATGTGCAGGTGCCTTTGGGCACGCGTGTCTCCGATGCGGAAACGGGCGAGGAGATGGGGGATCTGACCGACGTCGGCCAGACGCTGCTGGTGGCCAAGGGCGGCTTTCATGGGCTCGGCAATACCCGTTTTAAAAGCAGTGTTAACCGTGCTCCGCAATATGCCAGTAAAGGTACTGAGGGCGAGCATCGCAGGCTGCATTTGGAGTTGACGCTGATTGCCGATGTCGGCTTGCTTGGCATGCCTAATGCGGGAAAATCCAGCTTGATCCGTGCCGTATCGTCAGCTCGGCCTAAGGTCGCTGATTATCCGTTTACTACGTTGCATCCTAACCTTGGCGTGGTCAGGATTGATGATCTGCGCAGTTTTGTGATTGCCGATATTCCAGGTGTGATTGAAGGGGCGGCTGAAGGTGCGGGGCTGGGTTTGCAGTTTCTCAAGCACTTGTCGCGGACGCGCCTGTTGTTGCATCTGGTTGATGTTGAGCCTTATGAAAGTTCGGATTCGCCGGTTGAGGCGGCGCGCAAGATTATCCGTGAAGTCGAGAAATGGAGCGATGATTTGGCGCATAAGCCGCGTTGGCTGGTGCTCAATAAAGTAGACAGGTTGCTTGATGAGGAATTGGGGGAGCATTGCCAGGCAATTATTGATGAGCTTGGCTGGTCGGGGCCGGTCTTTAAAATCTCGGCAATTAACGGGGATGGTACTAGAGAATTAATGTTTGCCATCATGGAATTTTTGGAACAGCATCGGCGAGAAGAAAGTGAGTAGGAGTGATTTTGCGAAAGCCAAACGAATTGTCGTCAAAATAGGCAGTTCTTTGTTGACGGATGGCGGCCGAGGACTCAACAAGCCGGCTATTGCGGCTTGGGTTAGGCAAATGGCTGCGCTAAGGCGGCAGTCAATTGAAGTGCTGCTGGTTTCTTCGGGTTCGGTGGCCGAAGGTATGTGCCGTCTAGGCTGGAAAGCAAGGCCTAAAACATTGCATGAGCTGCAGGCGGCGGCATCGGTCGGTCAGATGGGGTTAGTGCGCGTTTTTGACGATAATTTTCAGCAACACGGGCTGCATGCGGCGCAAGTGCTGCTGACGCACGATGATTTATCGGATCGTCAGCGCTATTTGAATGCCAGAAGCACTCTGCTGACGCTGATAAAGATGGGTGTCGTGCCGGTCATTAATGAAAATGATACGGTCGCAACCGAAGAAATCCGCTTTGGTGATAATGATACCCTGGGCGCCTTGGTGGCGAATCTGGTGGAGGCGGATCTGCTGATCATTCTGACGGACCAGAAAGGGCTGTTTACGGCCGATCCCAGCCTGTATCCTGAGGCAGAGCTGATCTCCGAGATCAGTGTTAATGACAGTCGTTTGGATGTGGTGGCTGGCGAAAGCCGTAGTGGGTTGGGGCGAGGCGGCATGTTTACCAAGGTTCGTGCAGCGCGCCTGGCGTCCAGGTCGGGGGCTGCTACCGTGATTGCGGCAGGTGTTGTTGAGGATGTGATTACGTCGGTGATTGCCGGGGCTAATCTGGGGACGTATTTATTGCCGGACATAGAGCCTTTGGCGGCCAGAAAGCGCTGGCTTGCCGGGCAGTTGCAGGTCAAAGGAAAGCTGGTTCTTGATGCGGGCGCGGTCAGAGTTTTAAAAAGTGACGGCAAGAGCTTGCTGGCTGTTGGTGTTAAATCAGTGTCGGGCCGGTTTGAACGCGGCGAGCTGGTTTCGTGTGTGGATGAAAGCGGTCAGGAAATCGCCCGGGGGCTTGTCAATTATGGCAGGGCGGACGCAGAGTTGATTGCCGGCAAGAGCAGTTCCGAATTTGAAGCTATTCTTGGCTATGCCGATGATTCGGAAATGATGCACCGCGATAATATGGTGCTGCTGTAGGGCGGCCAAATAAAAAGGCCGCAACTCGTGGGAGTTCGGCCTTTTTATTTAGTAAGACTAAAGCTTTTATTAAGCGATAGATTTTACTTTTGAATTCAGTCTGCTTTTGCTGCGAGAGGCTTTATTCTTGTGGATAAGGCCTTTATTTACTGCTGAATCGATAATGGGCACAACGGTCTTGAAGGCGGCTTGCGCTTTTTCTTTGTCGCCCGCGTTAACTGCGGCAATAACTTTTTTCACGAACGTGCGTAAATTGCTGCGTTGTCCTGCGTTGCGAATACGGCTTTTTTCCGCTTGTCGCGCACGCTTTTTAGCTTGTGCTGTATTAGCCATAATTTCTCGATTTTTGCTATGTGAGTTAATAAGACCGCATATTATCTTTTTAAATGTTATCATTGTCAAAAAAATAATAAATTGACAAAAAGGAGCAGCATTGAGCGGGCAGCTTTTTAAATCAACTGCCGTTGTAGGCGGCATGACCATGATTTCACGGCTATTGGGATTTGTCCGGGACATGCTGATAGCGCGGCTTTTCGGCGTCAATCCGGCAACCGATGCGTTTTTTGTTGTCTTTAAAATTCCGAATTTTCTGCGGCGCCTGTTTACTGAAGGGGCTTTTGCCCAGGCCTTTATTCCAGCGCTATCAGACCAAAAGGAGCGCGGCAGCCAGGAAACGTTAAAGCAATTCGTCGACAGGACGGCCGGAAGCTTGGTACTGGTTTTAATGCTGGTCACGATTCTCGGCATGGTTGCTGCGCCTGTGCTCATTGCTTTGTTCGCTCCTGGCTTTATCTGGCAAGGATCTCAGCATGAACTGGCCGTGCAGATGCTGCGGATTACTTTTCCATATTTGTTTTTTATCTCGTCGGTGGCGTTTGCAGGCAGCGTCTTGAATGCGCACGGCAAGTTTGCCATTCCGGCTTTGACGCCGGCTTTGCTGAATATCTGCATGATCGCTGCCGCAATCTGGCTGGCGCCTCTGATGGCCGAGCCGGTTGCGGCATTGGCGTGGGGAGTCTTCATAGCCGGCGTAGTGCAATTGTTGTTTCAGATGCCGGCCTTGATGCGCTTAGGTCTGCTCCCGCGGCCGAGATTCGATTTTAATGATGTAGGCGTCAAGCGCATGATGGGGTTCATGTTGCCGGCGATTCTCGGCGTTTCAGCCACGCAGATCAATTTGCTGCTGGATACATTGATGGCTTCGTTTTTAGGCGCCGGTAGCGTTTCTTGGTTGTATTATTCAGATCGTCTGGTGGAGTTTCCGCTGGGTATTTTCGGAATTGCCGTAGCTACAGTCATTTTGCCGAGCTTGTCGAAAAATCATGCCGCCGACGATGCGAGGGCCTTTTCGAACTCATTGGATTGGGGGCTGCGCTTGGTTTTATTGATAGGCATGCCGGCCATGGTCGGACTGCTGATGCTGGCCGAACCGATTTTATCGACACTGTTTCAATACAAGGAATTTGGCGCCGACGATGTGCAGTTGGCGGGGCAGAGCCTCATGGCGTATTCAGCCGGATTGTTGGCATTTATTCTGATTAAAGTGTTGGCGCCTGGTTTCACTTCCCGGCAAGATATGAAAACGCCGGTCCGTTATGGGTTATATGCTATTGCCGCCAATATCATTTTAAACGCTGCGCTGATGTTTCCTATGGCGCATGCGGGGATCGCTTTGGCAACATCCCTGAGCGCATTTTTAAATGCTTTTTTACTGCTTGGCAAGCTGTTGAAAGAAAAGGTTTATCGGCCGGCCGAAGGATGGGCATTGTTTTGGGTCAGGATACTGTTGGCAAGTGCGGTAATGGCAGCCGCCTTGTATTATTCTGTTGACGTCAGTCAATGGGGGCAGTGGGATTCCATGGACAGAGTCATCAATTTGATCGTATGGATTGCGATAGGGTGTGCAATTTATGCGTCGACATTAGTCATGACCGGTTTAAGGTTCAAGCATTTAGTCGGCTGGCATGACAGTAACGTATTGCAATAGCGCTTTGCTGAAATCCTAGGGTTTCTTGTCGGATTCATGCATTTCGCCGGATTTATGTTTTGAGTTCTCATGAAGTTACCCATGATAGAATAAAGAATTTTGATTTGTCACATTCATGCGTTTAATTAGAGGCCTGTCTCATTTGGAACCGTTGGAAAACGGTTGTGTGTTGACTATCGGGAATTTTGACGGCTTGCATTTAGGCCACAGGGCCGTGATCGATAATCTGGCGACGCGCGGCAGGGCGCTGGGTCTGCCGGTTATCGTGATGATTTTCGAGCCGCAGCCGCTGGAATATTTTCTGGGAAAAAATGCGCCGTCCCGATTGATGCGCTTGCGGGAGAAAGTGATCCAGTTTTTAAAGCTGCCCGTTGATGATTTACTGATATTGCGCTTTAATCAACAGATTGCCAATTGTGACGCCGAACAGTTCATTTCGGATATTTTAATAAAAAAACTGAATGTCAAGCATCTGGTTGTCGGGGATGATTTTCATTTCGGCAAAGACCGGCGCGGCAATTTTGCTCTGCTGAAGAAAAAAGGCCAGGCTTTCGGTTTCGAAGTTGAAGATACCGGATCTTATTATGTAGACGGTCAGCGCGTAAGCAGCACTCTGATCAGGGACGCGCTGGGCGCCGGTGATCTGGTTAAAGCCGGGAGACTGCTGGGGCGCTGTTATTCCGTATGCGGACGGGTTGCGCATGGCGACAAGCGGGGCAGGACGATCGGCTATCCGACTGCCAATATACGCATGTTTAGAAAAAATACGCCTGTGGTCGGCGTTTATGCCGTTACCATGACCGGCATAGACGGCCAAGAATTCGAAGGGGTGGCGAATGTCGGGACGCGGCCTACGGTCGATGGCGGCTCAAAAGTGATACTGGAAACACATTTATTTGATTTTAATAAAGAAATTTACGGAAGTTACGTGGAAGTGCATTTTAAGCGGAAGATCAGAGATGAGATGCGTTTCCGGTCGCTGGATGAACTTAAGGCTCAGATCGTAAAAGATGTGGCGAATACTAAAAAGATTTTTGCTGAATTAAGAAACGTATGACGATGGACTATAAAAAAACACTGAATTTACCTAAAACCGCCTTCCCGATGAAGGCCAATCTGGCGCAGCGTGAGCCGGAGCGGTTAAAGAAATGGCAGGAGGCCGGCCTGTATAGCAAAATCAGGGAGCAGTTTGCCGGTAGCCCCAAATTCATTCTGCACGATGGCCCTCCCTACGCCAATGGTGAAATTCATATCGGCCACGCGGTCAATAAAATCCTGAAAGATATCATTGTCAAATCGAAAACGCTGAGCGGTTTTGATGCGCCTTATGTGCCGGGCTGGGATTGCCACGGTCTGCCTATCGAATTGATGGTGGAAAAGAAAGTCGGCAAAGCCGGCGTTAAAGTGTCTCCGGCGGTTTTTCGCAAGGCCTGCCGCGAGTATGCAGGCAAGCAGGTCAACATTCAGAAAGAAGCGTTTGTCCGGCTCGGCGTACTGGGTGATTGGGATAATCCGTATTTAACGATGGATTATGCCTTTGAAGCCGATATCGTGCGTGCATTGGGAAAAATCAGCGCCAAAGGGCATTTGACCAAGGGGGCCAAGCCCGTGCACTGGTGCACCGATTGCGGATCGGCGCTGGCCGAAGCGGAAGTCGAGTATGAAGACAAGCATTCGCCGGCCATCGATGTGCGTTTCCAGGTTATTGATGAAGAAGTGTTTATGGCGAGCTGCCATCATGTCCCCGAGCATGAAGGCGAGGGGGCTTTATCGGTCGTCATCTGGACCACGACACCGTGGACACTGCCGGCCAACCAGGGCGTTGCCTTGAATCCCGATCTTGACTATGCCGTGGTTCAGTGCGAGAAAGACGGCAAAAAAGAGCGCCTGGTCATAGCCGAAGTCCTGCTTAAGGATGCGATGTCGCGCTATGACATCGAAAACTACCATGTTATTGCCTATTGCAAAGGCGCTGCGCTGGAACATCAGTTGCTGCAGCATCCTTTTTATGACCGTCAGGTACCGATCATTCTCGGCGACCATGTCACGACCGATGCCGGTACCGGCGCTGTACACACGGCGCCAGGACATGGTCAGGACGACTATGTGGTCGGCCAAAAATACGGCTTGCCGGTCGACAATCCGGTCGGCAACGATGGCGTTTTTCTGCCTAATACCGAGCTGTTCGCTGGCGAGCATGTATTCAGCGCCAATGATCATGTGGTAGCGGTGCTCAAAGAAAAAGGCAAGCTGGTGCACGAGGAAGCCATCCTGCACAGTTATCCGCATTGCTGGCGCCATAAAACGCCGATTATTTTCCGGGCCACGCCGCAATGGTTTATCTCGATGGATAAAAACGGCTTACGCGAGCAGGCGCTGAATGAAGTCAAGCGGGTAGCCTGGATTCCGGAATGGGGTCAGGCGCGTATTGAAAGCATGATGGAAAACCGGCCTGACTGGTGTATTTCGCGCCAGCGCACCTGGGGCGTGCCAATTGCCTTTTTTGTCCATAAAGAAACCGGCGAACTGCATCCGCGCACGCCTGAACTGATCGAGCAAGTGGCTCAACGCATCGAGCAAAAAGGCATAGAAGCCTGGTTTGAACTGGAGAAGGAAGAGTTGCTGGGCGAGGAAGCTTCATTATACGAGAAAATGACCGATACGCTGGATGTCTGGTTTGATTCCGGCGTTACCCATGCCTGTGTTCTGGAGAGACGCCAGGAACTGGCTTTCCCGGCCGATCTGTATCTGGAAGGTTCAGACCAGCATCGCGGCTGGTTCCAGTCATCGCTGCTGGCTTCGACGGCCATGAATGATGTGGCGCCTTATGAAGCCGTGTTAACACACGGTTTTACTGTGGATGCGGAAGGCAAGAAAATGTCCAAATCCAGAGGCAATGTGATTGCGCCGCAGGAGGTCATGAAGGAACTGGGCGCCGACGTCTTACGCTTATGGGTAGCGTCGACCGATTATCGCGGCGAAATGTCCGTGTCCGATGAAATCCTTAACCGGACCTCGGACGGATACCGTCGCTTGAGAAACACGGCCCGATTCCTGCTGTCGAATCTGGACGGCTTCGATCCTGCCCGGCATCTGGTCGAGGCGAAGGACTTGCTGGCCCTGGATCGTTGGGTCGTGGATAGGGCCTATACGCTCCAGGAAGAAGTTAAGGCCGCTTACGAAAGCTATCAGTTTCAGCTTATTTTCCAGAAAGTGCACCATTTTTGCGTGATCGATCTGGGCGGCTTTTATCTGGATATCATCAAGGACCGTCAATATACGGCCAAAGAAGATTGTCTGGCCAGACGTTCTGCTCAAACGGCCATGTATCACGTGCTGGAAGCGCTGACGCGCTGGCTGGCGCCCATTATCAGCTATACAGCCGATGAAATCTGGAATTATATGCCCGGCGAGCGCAGCGAATCGATATTTCTGGAAACCTGGTATCAAGGCCTGTGCAAACTGGACGACGAGGCTGCGATGAACCGCGAGTTCTGGCAGAAAGTCATGGCTGTCCGAACTGTCGTCGGTAAAGAGCTGGAAAAGAGCCGGGCGAAGGGAGAGATAGGCGCTTCGCTCAATGCCGAGGTCGAACTGTATTGCAATGCGGATTACTTTGATGCTTTGAACCGCTTGAACGATGAGCTGCGCTTTGTCTTTATTACTTCAAATGCCACGGTAATGGCCGATCAGCCTTGCCCTGATGATGCCGTTCAAACCGAGATTGACGGCGTCAAGTTAAAAGTTGTCGTGTCCGGGCATAAAAAATGCGTGCGCTGTTGGCATCAACGTCAGGATGTAGGGTCGCATGCCGATCACCCTGAACTTTGCGGTCGCTGCGTTGAAAACGTGGCTGGCGCTGGCGAAAACCGACAATTTGCGTGAGTACTATGTTGAAATGGTTATGGTTGTCATTATTGGCAATAGCTCTGGATCAGGGCAGCAAGCTCATCATCGATAGTTCGATGCAGCTTTACGAGTCTATCCCGGTCATGCCGTATTTTAATCTGACTTATCTGCATAACCCCGGCGCCGCTTTCAGCTTTCTGAGCGAGGCGGGCGGCTGGCAGCGCTGGTTTTTTGCAGGGCTAGCCATTGTGATTAGTGTAGGCATTACTGTCTGGCTGGCCAGATTGAAAAAACATGAGACCTTGCTGGCTGTCGCGCTGGCGCTGATTCTGGGCGGTGCGATCGGTAACCTAATTGACCGGTTGTTGTATGGTTATGTTATCGATTTTCTCGATGTGTATTATGATTCCTGGCACTGGCCGGCCTTTAATATAGCCGATTCGGCCATTACGCTGGGTGTAGTTTTGATGCTTGCCGAATCATTGGGCATTGGGCAGTCCAAGCATGCTGAACAGGCATAGAACGCCGCCGGGCTATTAACTATTCAATAAATTGAATAGTTTCTGCCAATTAAATGATGCGCCCGGATCGGTTTTTCGTCCGGGCGCAATATCACTGTGCCCTGTAATGCGATCTGTCGATAGCTGCGGGTAGGTCTCAAGCAATAGGCGAATCACTGCCGCGAGTTGCAGATATTGCGCTTCTGTATACTCAATCAATTCCGTGCCTTCAAGTTCTATGCCGATGGAAAAATCATTACACCGCTCCCGGCCTTCATAAACCGATTTCCCGGCATGCCAGGCGCGCTTGTCAAAAGGCACATACTGCACGATTTCACCTGTCCGCCTGATCAATAGATGTGAGGATACCGTCAGTTGATAGATGTCTCTGAAATAGGGATGCTTGTCCGGGTCGAGCTGATTGCAGAAGAGCTGGTCAATATAAGGCGTGCCGAATTCGCTCGGCGGCAGACTGATGCAGTGTATGACCAACAAGGAGATATCCGTAGCATCGGTTCTTGCATCAAAGTTTGGCGAAGGGAGGCGGGTAATGCCAGTCAGCCAGTGACTATCTATTTTCATTAAATTTATAGGGGAAAAAACGGAAATAGAGCACAGAATTCACGATAAAAATGTGTATTATCTATCAAAATAATAGTTTAGGTACAGCCTTGGTTGGGCAAAGACTGATCATTTATTTTGCGGAAGAAACATGGCTATGAACATACGGCAATACACAGACATTAGCAGAAGCACATCGAATGATGCCGAAATTCTAGCCAAATTCAAATCGATTTTTTATCACTACATCGAGCCATTGGTGGATGATTGCTGTATGCGGATTGATTTCGAATTCGGGCTGCAATCAGGAAAAGATCGCGAGAAAACGGATTACAGAAAGCAGTTGGAGCACGTTCAGGCGGTTCGAAGAAAAATAAAGCAAAATTACTTACTTAAGGTGAGCGATGCTTTCCATTTTACCTCTCAAAAGACGGTAAAAAATCCGGATCAGAAAATAAATATGGCCTCTGCCTCGCTGGCTAGCGATGCTATGGTAGAGGAAAGTCATGTCGTTGCTTCCATTATCCGCGACTGCGAGCATTCTTTTCAAGGGCAGTTGCATCAGATGAACAGGCAACTCTCAATCAAGATGGGAAAACAAGTCTTTTCTGACCGTAATAACCCGGCTTCACCGGCAAATCTGGCTCATGCTTTGGCCGAGGTGATTAATCCGCTGAAATTAACCACCAAGTTTCGGGTTGCTGTCTATAAAGCATTTGAAGATCATGTGTTTAGCCAGCTAGGCTTTATCTATGGCGAATTGACCAGGCGGCTCGATTCAGAGTGTGAAATAGTCTCATACGATGTCAGTGAAATTAGGGAAGCGTCTGAACCTTCTATCGCAAGCAGTGAATCGATAAGCCGAGATTTTCAGATATTACAGAAAAAACTGGATCAATGGCGTTCAATGTACACCCCGTCAGCTTATGATTTAATTCCGAAATCCGAAAGTGCAGCCACCTATGAGCATTTTGAAATAATACACGCGCTGGAAATTCTTGGTCAGCTTTATGCTTTCGAGGATGCCGATCGGGAGATCGGGAGCCCGCTGAAATGGCGAGTCATTAAAAAGCTTGAAGAGCTAAATTTCAGCGGTGATATCAAGGCATTGGCCAAATGCGATGAAGATATTCTGGATTTAGCGGCTTTGATTTTTGGAAAAATTAACAGTGACGATACGCTGACAAGCGCTGTAAAGTCCGCCTTGCTCCAGTTGGAAATACCCTGGGCTGCGGTTGCATTGGGACAATACAGCGTCTTTACCGGTATAGACAATCCTGTCAGGCGCTTATTGAATGATTTGTTTGCTGCCGGGCAATTTTTAAATCCGACTGATCATAGTGACCGCCTGGTTTACGAGCGCATTGTCAACGTCATAAAACTTATAACCAGAGAAAATGGATCTGGGCATGTTCATTGGACAAATGAGGCAAGCGATTTTGGGCGTTATCTGGAAAAACAAAAGCAGCGGGTTCAGATTCTTGAAGATCGCTCCAGGCAGTTAATGCAAAATAAAGAATCGCTGGAGCTGAGCAAAAAAGTCGTAGCCAAGACTATTGATGACAGCATACAAAGAAAGGAATTGCCGGCCGTCATAGCCGACTTTCTGCATGATGTTTGGCAACATGTTTTGCTGGTCGATCACGTCCGCAGAAATGAAGAGCCGGAACTTTGGATAAAATCGGTACGGGCCATGGAAGAGTTGGTCGTCAGCGTATTGCCTCCGAGAGATGATGATGAAAAAAAACGGATATTAAAATTTTTGCCCGGCATGATCAAAGAACTGAGATACGGACTGGATCGAATTTCATACGATAAAAACGCACAGTCACGCTTCTTTAAGGATCTTGCGGTACGGCATATCATCCTGATGGATAGTAAAGATAAAAAAAGAGAGCTGGGCAGTGTTGTTAAAGCCAGTCCGGTTGTGGAACAGGGCGCGAGCATCAAACCCGAAGTCATCGTGGATGAGTGGAGCGAGCAGGTAAAAGATATACTTGAAAACAGCTGGGCAGCTTTCGGTTCCGAGTCGGAACGGCAATGGGGCAAGCTGATATGGAAAAGTGCGGAAACGGAAAATATGCTGTTTGTCGGCAAAAATGGCGCAAAAATGCTTGAAGTTAAAGTCCAGGAATTGGCTGAAAAATTTAGACAAGGGCAGGCGGCTATTGTAACCTTGGACGAGAGATCCATCGTAGAACAAGCGCTTTCCAAATTAGACAGGTTATGACAGAACAATCAAAAATCGCAGAAGTAAAACCTTTTCTTGATGAAGATATCGGTTCGGGCGATATTACAGCGGAAATCATTCCCGAAACAACGCATGCAGAAGCCGAGGTTATTACCCGGGAGGCCATGGTGCTCTGCGGCCGTGCCTGGTTTGATGCGGTATTCAAGGCATTAAATCCCGGCGTCAACATTGATTGGCTAGTGAGTGAAGGCGATAAGGTCGATAAAGACACGCTCCTTTGCAGGCTCAGCGGTCCGGCCAGAAGCCTGTTAACGGGAGAACGTACCGCGTTGAATTTATTGCAGACTTTGTCAGCTACGGCAACAGTCGCCAAGCAATACGCGGAAGCTGTCGCCGGCACCGGCTGTAAAGTGCTGGACACCCGCAAGACCATGCCAGGACTCAGGAATGCACAGAAATACGCGGTAGCCTGTGGCGGTTGCCATAATCACAGAATTGGGCTGTATGACGGCGTATTGATCAAGGAAAATCATATTATGGCGGCAGGCTCCATAGCCAAGGCCGTTCAGAGCGCGCGTGCCAAAACATCGGTTCCTGTCGAAGTGGAAGTCGAATCCATGCAGGAGCTGGAAGAGGCTATCGCGGCCAAGCCCGATCGCATTATGTTGGACAATTTTACTCTCGAAGACATGCGGGCAGCGGTAGCGCTGAATGCCAGGGCTATAGAGCTGGAAGCGTCGGGTAATATCGGCCTTGACAATATACGCACGATTGCCGAAACGGGAGTCGATTATATTTCCATCGGCGCATTGACTAAAAATGTCCGCGCCGTTGACTTGTCGATGCGCATTAAACTGGTAGCCGGCAATGATTGAAGATCCTGACAAGCTGTTCAAGCAAATCAGTCATGGCATCTATGTCATAGGCGTCAGTGACGGAATACATCAAAACGCCTTTACGGCGGCTTGGGTTATGCAGGTTTCTTTTGATCCGCTGCTGCTGGCGTTAAGCATTAATCCCCAGCATTATTCCTATAAGCTGCTGCAGGCGGGCGGCATCTGTACCGTCAATGTTCTGGGGCAGGATCAGCAGGCTATTGCCGAGCATTTCGGCCGCCCCGGCCTCAAAGACAAGATGGCCGGTTTTCAGTGGCTGACAGGCAAAACCGGAGCGCCGATATTATCCGAAAGTCTTGCTTATTTTGACTGCGAAGTCAGTCATTATACTGAGGCGGGCGATCACAAAATCGCGGTCTGCAGAGTCGTTGGCGGAGCGGCGCTGAATCAAGGCCAGCCGCTGTTATATGTCCAGACCGGCGATATGGATGGCAGCAGCGAGCTTTATGCGGAAAGCGCTGAAGAAAAGTTGTAAGGCACATCAGCGACAGGACTACGCCGAGCGGCTATATCTTGCGGCGCTGATTCAGCACCGCGTTAAAGCCGACGGCAATCGCCTCAGTCAATATATTCATATTTTGTGACGATTTTTCTGACACCAGCGGTCTGCCGGGCCGCTTCTGTGGCTGCCGCGCCTTCATTCTTGTGAACCAGTCCCATCAGGTAAACTACACCGTTTTCGGTGACTACTTTGACTTCTGTGCCGTTGAATCCGGGTATCGTATTAATGGAAGCCAGTGCTGCTTTCAAGTTTGCGGTAATTATCGCATCATTAGCGCGTGCTTGCTCTGAACTGGGCTTGGCAAGCAGTACGGCATTGTGTATCTGTTTTATGTTAGGAATGGTTCGGACTATGGCAATGATTTTATTGCGCAAGCCCGCGCTAGGGGCTTCCCCCGTAACCAGGGCCATGCCATTGTAAGCTGTGACATTTACGTGGCTGTTTCCTTCTATTTCTTCGTCGGCTCTTAATGCTTGGGATGCATTGGCTTCTATGGATTGATCCATCAATACGATATCGCCATGGCGGCGTTCATTGATTGGTTTGCCGGTTGTCGCGCAACCGTTCACGGACAGGCCGATAACGAGCAGCAGAGATAGCAACAGATGATTTTTCATGGATTAGCCGCCGAAGAGTTGATGGTCGATTAAGTCGCACAGGCAGTGTGTAATCAGCAGGTGTACTTCCTGTATGCGTGCGGTTGAGCTTGACGGCACGCGAATTTCTATATCAGTTTCATTCAATAATGGTGCAATCATGCCGCCGTCATGGCCGGTTAGGGCGATGACTGAAATATCTTTGTCGTGTGCGGTAGTGATCGCCTTGGATAAATTGGCCGCATCGCTGGCGTCGGTGTATGCGACCAGGATATCGCCGCCTTGTCCGAGCGCCCGGATTTGTTTCGCGAAAATTTCATCAAAATGATAAGCATTGGCTATGGCCGTAAGGGCAACCGTGTCCGTGGTCAAGGCGATGGCCGGCAATGAGGGGCGTTCACGCTCGAACTGGTTGAGCATGGCCGAGGATAAAAACTGGGCATTGGCCGCCGAGCCGCCATTTCCGCAGGACAATATCTTTTTGTCATTCAGTAAGGCGGCGACCAGGCGTTGCGAGGCAAACTCGATAAGCTCGCAGAGGCCGGCCATGGCATCCTGTTTGGTCTGAATGCTGTCGGAGAAATGATTGATGATTCGGTCTTGTAGGCTCATTGAAATTGCAGGGTTAAAAGGCGTTTTGTATCCAATCTATAGTGCCATTGCCGGAAATGGCGATAACATCAAAACGAATAGGCCTGTCTGTCTTGTTGGCTGATAAATAATGATGAGTTGCCGCTATTATACGGGATTGTTTCTTTTGTGTAACACTCTCGAGTGCGCTGCCGTATTTATCGGATTTGCGAAATCTGACTTCGATGATCACCAGTGTCTGCTTATCGAGCATGACTAAATCGAGTTCGCCCTGCTTGCAGCGGAAATTGCGGCAAACCGGTTCGAGTCCTTTGGCGAGCAGAAAGCGATAGGCCTGCTCTTCGGCGTTTTCACCGCGGATTAAGTGAGCCGCTTTCGCTTTGATTTTATTCAGCATGCTCGTCCATCGGCAACAATGCCTGCGCGGGCTGATTTTCATGCGTGGGAGATATATTGATAGTGTCGATCAGTTCAGGCCGTCCATCCATGAATTTGGCGCAAGCCAGTTCGCGTCTAATGCGCCCGTCAGGCATCAGTGACAAGGTTCCGGTGGCTCCGGAGTAGGGAGCGATGTCGAGCTTATCCAGTTGGCCGATCAGGCCATAGGCATCGATACCCATGGCGATCAGGCGCAAATAAGGACTGGTAAATTGTCTCCAGATGTCTTGCAGAGCGCTCATGCTGAGGCCGTCCTGACCGGAGCCCAGCAGCCAGGGCGTATCGCAAAATGTTATCTTGTTGAGGTCTTGGTCCAGCGCCGAATCGGGCTGGCCACTGTAGACAGCTGGCAGCGCGTAAATGGGCAGGCTACCGGCTTGATAGTATTGCAGTTGCGGATTGATCAGACGCGCTTCGCCAGTGTAAGCGCTTAGCAGGAGCGCATCGGCATCCTGCCGCTGTCGAGGCGTATAGGTCAATGAGGGTATCAACTGACTGATTTTACGATAGCGGCCCTCGCTTTCATCGATATTCAGCAGCTTTTTAATGACCCGGGAAAAGTCGGTGGTCTTTGGGTTATAGCTTTGCAATTCAAGAATTGAGCCGCCGACTCCCTGCCAGTTTTCTGTGAAAAAATTGGCTATGCGTTTGCCCTGATCGTTTTCCGGAATCAGCAATAAGGCTTTTTGGCGGCCGTCCAGCCAGGCCTTATGGGAAATCTGTTCAACGTCATCCATCGGGCTGAGGCTGAACTGGTAGAGATTGTGTTTCAGCAGTCCCGGAATGTGGTTTAAAGCCAGTACGGGAACGTCAAATGCAACAGAGTCCGCAAGACTTTGAATGTGTTCTTTGTTTAGCGGGCCGACAATGAATTCCGCTCCGTCAGTGACCGCCTGATTATATAAGTCGGCTGGGGTTGACTGTTCAGTATCGTAAAAGCGGATAGTGGGTTTTGAGCCATTGCTGTCCTGGCGATCGTAGGCGGCCATAAAACCGGCGCGTATGGCCTTGGCGGCTTGAGCGAAAGGGCCTGATTCGGGAAGTAAAACGGCGACCGATAGGGACTGTTTGTCTGCGTTTTCGACCCTGTTTTTCAGTAAGTAAGAGTTGGCCGGATGTCCTGGAAAAATTTCGCGCCATTTTGCCAATCCGGCATCAAAAGTGGCTGGGTCTTGCTCCTTTAGTTTTAATACGCTGGCCAAGGATAGCCATCCGGCCAGTTCATCCTTTGCCTCATGCGATTGCGCCTGCAAGGCGGGCTCCGGCATTAGGCTTAATGTTTCAAGAATGGCGGCATGGTTGTCGTCGCGCTCATCAGGCGAGTTTAATAACTTGCTCAACTCGATTCTGGATCTGACGCTATCCAGCAGGCGGCCGGTTAATGAAAACGCAAATGCCTGTGATTGAAAATATTTGATTCTATTTTCCGGACTTAGCTGCTGGGCTTGAATTAACTCCAGTCTGCCGAGGGCCTGTTCGGCCTCACCGACATTGAGCGCAATCTGGGCATAAATCAGATTCAGCTGGCCGCGTTGCTGGACAGACAAGGCGGCAGGATCAAGGTCATCGGCGAGTTTTTGCGCTGTATCATGATTGCCGGCTTGAATCAGGGCGTCAATAGCCTGCAGTTGGTGCTGGCTTTGTTCGGGAGACAGTTCGCTGGCAGGTTGCTGGTATAATGGCGGTGCCGGTTCGGTTAGGGGGGCTTGCATGACAGGGGTAGTCTGCCCTTGAGACTGGACATTATTGTCAGGCAACATGGCGCAGCCGGAAAAAAGCCATAAGACCGGAAGCGAGACATAGAGTAATAGCGGCTTATACCTTGGCCGTATCTTAAAATCAGAAGTTTTCAAGTGAGAAAGTCCAATGTCAAGTCAATGCGGCAAATTATATGTTGTTGCTACGCCAATAGGTAATTTAGCAGATATTACCTTTAGAGCGGTGGAAATATTAAAACAGGTTGATTTAATTGCCGCGGAAGACACCCGGCACGTCAAAATGCTGTTACAGCATTATGGCATCAGCAATAAAGTGGTGTCACTGCATCAGCACAATGAGGATACGGCTTCGGCCGGTCTGCTGGAAAAAATGAGACAGGGTCAATCAATCGCGCTGGTTTCAGATGCCGGTACGCCGCTGCTAAGCGATCCGGGTATGCCGTTGGTGCGCATGGTGAAAGACGCGGGGCTGGAAGTGTCGCCGGTGCCGGGCGCTTGCGCATTGATCGCCGCATTGTCGGCGGCAGGACTGCCGGTTACGAAATTTTCTTTCGAAGGCTTTTTGCCCAGAACTTCATCGGCGCGGCAGGCGTTTTTTTATGAAAAACTGATGTGCCCGACCACCTGGGTATTTTATGAGTCCAGCCATCGGATTCTGGCCTCGTTAAAAGACATGGCAGAAGTATTGCCGTTGGATCGTCAGATCGTCATTGCCAGAGAATTGACCAAACTGCATGAAACCATTGTAAAGACTCATTTGGGCAAGGCGTTGGAGTTGGTCGAGAACGACGAAAATATGAGAAAGGGCGAGTTCGTTGTCATTGTCGATGGTGCGGTCGTGAATAAAAAAGAACAGACTATTACCCCAGAGCAGCAGAAATTGCTGGCTGTGTTATTGCGGGAATGCTCTATTAAAACCGCCGTCGCGATGGCTGTGGAAATCACCGGCGTTAGAAAAAAATTGCTATACCAGGCTGCGCTGGATATGCAATAAGTAAAAACGCTTAGTTTATCCGTTAATGGTATTCGTCAAGGTACTGGTTGAATAAGTGTGACAGATTAAGCAATACGTAAAAGCACTTAGGTTGTCCGTTAATATCATTCGTCGAGGCAGTCAGTGAACAAGTGTGGTAAACTATGCATTGAAAGAGTCGGCTGAACAGTCGCTGTTTTATCGCAAGATAAAATGGAGGAAAGTCCGGGCTCCATTGGGCAGGGTGCCAGGTAACGCCTGGGGGGCGCGAGCCTACGGAAAGTGCCGCAGAAAATATACCGCCAGCCTTCGTGGCTGGTAAGGGTGAAAAGGTGCGGTAAGAGCGCACCGCGCAACTGGTAACAGGAGCGGCAGGGTAAACCCCACCCGGAGCAAGATCAAATAGAGGAACAGACGCGTGGCCCGCGCGGTTCCTGGGTAGATTGCTTGAGCTGCAAGGTGACTTGCAGCCCAGATGAATGGCTGTTCTAGACAGAACCCGGCTTATAGGCTGACTCTTTCTTTTGTTTAAGCCTCAAATTTTCGAGAGGTTGAATTCATAAACATTTTTGAAGTTGAAGTTGTATGAAAATGTTCGGTAAATATTGCCGCAGTTCCTTCCCATTTCTTCCCTCTATCACCGATAAAGCCTGCCGAGCTTAAGGTGTCTTACGTTTAAAGTATTACTACCATAATATCAATTAACTTTCTGATAAAGCATAAGATTTATTTGAAGGTATTTTATGCGTTTCAACCTGTCATTCAAGGTTACGTAAGTCATTGTCAAAAAAGAAAGATTATTAATGAAATCCTCCTTGACTCAAGCTGGTTTGAAAACTATAGTGAATTATAGTGGTGAAAAGTGGAAAAAAATGGTTTTTTTGGGAATTCGAGGTAAATCTTGTTTCGAGGTATCAGCTCAATCACGCTTGATGATAAAGGGCGTCTTGCCATTCCAACACGCTATCGTGAGGAATTGCAGGAGTGCTGCGATCGTCAGATGGTTGTGACAGTTGCCGTGGATGAGCGATGTGTCGGAGAACACGGCTGTTTATGGCTGTATCCACTGCCTGAATGGGAAAAACTCGAACAAACGATCAGTAAATTGCCTACCTTGAATAAAATGGCCGGCAAGTTAAGACGTTTCGTTATTGGCAATGCTTCCGAGTGCGATATGGACGGGCAAGGGAGGTTGTTGTTGCCGGAAAAACTCAGGACGTATGCGCGCATGGACAAGAAAATTGTTTTAGTTGGCCAGCTTAATAAGTTTGAAATCTGGAACGAAGAGGCATGGACGGCAAAAGAAAATGAATGGCTCAATGGCGATGATGACGAAGGGTTGGAAGATCTAGGGTCATTATCCTTTTAAGACGGGAGATTTGTTAGTGAAACATTTGCCCGTTATGTTTGCGGAAGCTCTGCAACAGTTGGCGATTAAACAAGACGGCATCTATCTGGATTGTACATTCGGTCGAGGCGGCCACAGTCAGGGGATCTTGGAACAATTAGGTCCATCCGGACGCTTGCTGGCTTTTGACCGCGACGCTGATGCGGTTAACTCCGAATATGCAAAGGCCATGCTTCAAGATAAGCGATTTCAGTTGATACATAACTGTTTTTCCGAGCTGGAAAACATAGTCACCAGCGAAAGTCTGGCGGGGCATGTCGACGGGATTCTGATGGATTTGGGCGTGTCATCCCCTCAACTGGACAATCCTGAAAGGGGGTTCAGTTTTCTGCGCGACGGACCCTTGGACATGCGCATGAATGGGAATGCCGGAGTATCGGCAGCGCAATGGCTGGCGACTGTCGATGAGCAGGATCTCGTCAAGGTTTTGTTCGAATATGGCGAGGAACGCTTCGCGCGACGCATAGCCAGAGCTGTCATCGAAAGACGAGCCCAATCGCCTGTGGCAACCACCGGACAATTAGCCGCGCTTATTGAAGAGACCGTGCCGGTCAGAGAAAAGCATAAGCATCCTGCAACGCGTACCTTTCAAGCCATACGCATTGAAATCAACCGGGAATTGGAGGAGTTAAAGGACGTCCTGCAGCAATCGGCGCGGGTTCTGAAGCCGGGCGGACGATTGGTGGTGATCTCTTTTCATTCGCTGGAAGACAGAATCGTAAAGCGTTTTATCAGGGACGAATCCGGGGCGAAATATGATCCGGGCAAGCTGCCTGTCAAGGAAGCCGATATTGATAAAGGCCTTTTTAAAAAAGTAGGCAAGGCGTTAAAAGCCGGTAAGCAGGAGACTGCGCAGAACCCTAGGGCGCGCAGTGCAATTATGCGGGTAGCAGAGAGAATTTAAGTGGCGACGAATCGGATTGTAGGTATGGCGGTTCTGCTGATAATGCTTCTGGTATCGGCGCTGGCGGTGATTTATAGCAAATATTACTCGCGACTGATCTTTATCGAGATTCAGAAACAGGAAAGAGCTTTGGATCAGTATGAAGTGGAATGGGGACAGTTGCAGTTGGAACTGACGACTTTAACGGAACAGAATCGGGTTGAGTTAGTCGCGCGGGAGCAATTGAAATTGGTCATGCCGTTACGGGAAAAGATTATTTATATAAAACCGTAAATGTTAGATTTTCAAGACAACAGGAAAACAAGCGCGCAAACCGGCGATTTCTCCGGCAGAAGAAAGTTCGTCATGGTTTTCATGATGAGTTGTATGGCGGTATTGGTCGGACGAGCGGTTGATCTGCAGGTACTGAATAAACAGTTTCTGAAAGACCAGGGCGATATGCGGCAGGTGGATGACGTATCCGTATCGGCCTATAGAGGCATGATCAAAGATAGAAACGGCGAACCTTTGGCAATCAGTACGCCTGTGCAATCCATATGGGTGAATCCCAGAGAGCTTAAGTTCGCTGCGAAAGATCAAGTCCGGCAAATGGAAAAACTGTTGAGCCTGCCGGATGGCAAAGTAACCGAACTGCTCAAAGAGGATACTACGCGGCAATTCGCGTATATCGCTCGCCGGATCAATCCCGGATTGGCCGATCAGGTAAAAGAGTTAAAACTGACCGGTGTGTATTTCGAGCGCGAATTCAAGCGTTTTTATCCTACGGGCGGCGTTTCGGCGCATTTGGTGGGCTTCACCAATGTGGACGATATCGGGCAGGAAGGGCTTGAAGCAGGGTATGAAAAAGCCTTGAAAGGCACTCCGGGCAGCAAGCGGGTCATCAGGGATGGGCAGCGTCGCATTATTGACGACATTGAAAACATTAAAGAACCGGTTTCGGGAAAAAATCTCGAGTTAAGCATTGATCAGCGCATCCAGTATCTGGCGTATCGGGAATTGCAGCTGGCCGTTGACATGCATAAAGCCAAATCAGGCACCTTAGTGGTATTGGATGCAAAAAACGGAGAAATTCTGGCGGCAGTGAATCAGCCGTCTTTCAATCCGAATACCCGCAAGAATCTGAAAGAAAGCTTATACAGGAACCGGGCAATGACGGATGTCTTCGAGCCGGGTTCGACGGTTAAGCCTTTAGTAGTCGCGGCGGCTTTGGACGGCGGTTACGTCCGCCCCGATGAGGTTTTCGAAACCAACGGCATGTTTCGGGTCGGGCGCCATCTGGTCAAGGATGTGCATAATTACGGCACCATGACTTTGACAGACGTGCTGAAGAAGTCCAGCAACGTGGCGGTTAGTCAGATGGCGTTGGAAATGCCGCCGGCCTATTTCTGGGGCCTGTATGACAAACTCGGGTTTGGGACGGCGACCGGAGCCGGCTTTCCGGGTGAAGCCAGCGGTAGTCTGCTCGATTATCACAAATGGCATCCTTTTGAGCAGGCGACGCTGTCGTTCGGTTACGGATTGAATGTAACCGCCGTGCAACTGGCAAGAGCTTATACGGCGCTGGCCGACGACGGCATTCTGCATTCGGTCAGTTTATTGAAGCGGGATGAAGATGAAGATATGCGGCGCGTGTTTTCAGCCAAGACCGCCAGGCGCGTCAGAGCGATGATGGAAACCGTGGTTACGAAAGACGGCACGGCTTATGAGGCCAGAGTCGATGGCTACAGAGTCGCTGGTAAAACCGGAACGGCAAAAAAAGCCGGGGCCGGAGGCTATGTCGATAAAGCCTATCAGGCTGTTTTTGCTGGCATGGCGCCGGCTAGCGACCCTAGGCTGATTATCGTGGTCATGATTGACGAACCTTCCGCCGGTCAATATTACGGTGGCATAGTTTCCGCTCCGGTGTTTTCCAAAGTCATGGCTGGCGCATTGAGAGTGCTGGGCGTAGCGCCAGACCAGGAAGACACCATGCCGGTGCTGCTGACGCAGAAAGCCCCATGACTATGAAATTGAAGGACTTATTAGCGGGGCTGGCGCTCGTCGACGATGAATTGGCGATTACGGGGTTGGCGCTGGATAGCCGAGCGATAGTCACGGGCAATGCATTTATTGCCCTGAATGGGTCTGCTCAGCACGGATTGATGCATGTCGGTCAGGCTATTGCAAATGGCGCTTGTGCCGTGATTTTTGACCCGGCCGGGCAGGGCAGACAGTTGGCGGAACGGGTAGGCGATATACCAGCCATTCCGGTTGACAATCTGGGATTGTGGCTGGGTGAAATCGCCGCGCGTTTTTACGGTGACCCATCGCAACAGCTCGATGTTATCGGTATTACCGGAACGAATGGAAAAACCTCGTGCAGTCAGTTTTTAAGTCAGCTTATGGATGATTGCGGCATTATCGGGACACTGGGTTGGGGCGAGTGGGGCAGACTTAATAAAACCCTTAACACGACGCCCGACGCCCTGGCCGTTCAGCATATACTGGCTGAGCTGACAAAGGCTAAAAAACAAACGGTTGCAATGGAAGTGTCCTCGCACGGTTTGGAGCAGGGCCGCGTTAACGGTGTACGTTTTAAAGGCGCCGTCTTTACCAATATCAGCCGCGATCACCTCGATTATCACGGTTCGATGGAGGCTTATGTCGAGGCCAAACTGGCATTATTGCACAAGCCGGGACTGGCTTTTGCGGTAGTGAATCTGGACGATGAGTACAGCAAACAAATTATAGCCGCAGCGCCTGATTCGGCCGCCGTATGGGGATTTAGCGCCAAAGGGAAAACAGAAGGCTCCGGCGAAAACGTGAATGCAGAGCACATCCTGCATCAAGCCGGCGGCATCGAGTTTGACGTGCGTTGGCGGCACGAGCAGCGGCGCGTCAAAGTGCCGTTATACGGCGATTTCAATGTAGAAAACGTCCTGGCTGTGTTGACCGTCATGCTGGCGATGGGGCTTACATTGACAGATGCTGCTGACAGGTTGAAGCGCCTCGAGCCAGTGGCTGGACGCATGGAGCGCCTAGGCGCAGAGGGTGAACCTCTGATTTTTGTCGATTATGCCCATACGCCGGATGCGCTGGACAAGGTGTTATCCAGCGTCAGGAAGCATTGCAAAGAGGCTTTATGGGTGGTTTTCGGTTGCGGCGGCAACAGAGATATCGGCAAGCGTCCGCAAATGGGAGCCTGCGCAGAACGTCGGGCAGACTATGTGATTGTTACGGATGATAATCCGCGTTATGAAAATGGACTCGATATAGTGAATGACATATTGGCTGGTTGCAGTTCAGGTAAGGTTGAAGTGATCCAAAACAGAGAACAGGCGATACAAAAAGCGGTAGCTAGTGCGGGCGCAAACGATTGTATCGTGATTGCCGGTAAAGGCCATGAGCAGTATCAGGAGATCAATGGCGTAAAAATACCGTTCAGCGACAATCAAGCGGTGATTGACGCATTAAAAGCGAGAGCGGCGCAATGATGGCGATGAGATTAAGCGATATTGCCCGCTATGTGCACGGACAACTCGTCGGGCAGGACACAGCCATTTCATCGGTCAGTATCGATACCAGAGCCATCAAGCTCGGACAGCTCTATGTGGCAATCAAGGGACACAACTTCGACGGCAATGATTTCGTCGATCTGGCCGAGCAGGCCGGAGCCGCCGCGGCCATTGTGAATAAAGGAGTCGCGGCGACAATGTCTCATATAGTCGTCGATGATACACGTCTGGCATTGGCTGAACTGGCCGGCGCCTGGCGCCGGAAGGCATCAGTTTCGGTAGTCGGCCTGACCGGCAGCAATGGCAAAACGACGGTCAAGGAAATGGTGGCAGCCATATTGGGCGTCAATGATCCGGTATTGTTTACTCAGGGCAACCTGAACAATGAAATCGGGGTGCCTTTGACTTTGCTTCGGCTCGAAGAACGGCATCGCTATGCCGTGGTCGAGATGGGGGCAAACCATCCCGGAGAAATTGCCTATACCAGCACCCATGCCCAAGCCGATGTCGTGATCATCACGAATGTAGGTGCGGCGCATATAGAAGGTTTCGGCAGTCTGGACGGTGTCGCGCGGGCGAAAGGCGAAATTATCCAGACGCTTAAAAATGACGGGATTGCTGTGTTGAATCACGATGATGCCTATTTCGACTACTGGAAAGCCATAGCCGGAGCCAGAAAAACCGTGTCATTCGGTTTAAATGACGGAGCCGACGTGACTGCCCGGGCAATCAGGACGGAAATCCGCACTAATGAGAGTTCCGATTCGAGTGGTACAGCTTCTGCCGAGTTTATAACCGGTTTTGAGTTAGTCACGGCTCAGGGTTCTCTGAATGTGAACTTGAAACTGGCAGGACGGCACAATGTCCTTAATGCGCTTGCGGCGGCGGCCGCCTGTCTGGCCTTAGGCGTAGGCCTGCAACAGATTAAACAGGGGCTGGAAGGCGTAAAACCGGTGACGGGCCGTTTACAGCCCCTGATGGGCCGGCAGCGCAACATCATCATCGATGATACCTATAATGCGAATTTTGCCTCACTGAGGGCGGGACTGGAGGTGCTGAAAGGCATGCCAGGCGAACCCTGGGTTGTCCTGGGGGCTTTTGGCGAATTGGGGCCGGAGAGCAAAAAAATACATGAAGAAATGGGCGAACTGCTTAAAGCCAGTGGAGTCGTGCGTCTGTTGGCTACAGGTGCCGATACCCGAAATACTGTGCGGCTTTTTGGCCCGGGAGCTACTTTTTTTGAGACCCAGAATGAGCTGATCGATGCATTAAAACAAGAACTTAAAGGCAACGAATCGGTTTTGATCAAAGGGTCGAGAGCGCAGCGCATGGAAAATGTAGCTGCAGCTCTGGTTGAAAATTTCAGGATTTAGAAGATGTTAGTTTATTTGGCAGATTATTTAATGACATTCGAAGGCGGCTTTCGGGTTTTTCATTACCTGACATTTCGCGCCATTCTCGGAGCATTAACTGCGCTGATGATTTCCTTCATCGTCGGGCCGGTGATGATCAGAAAACTAAGCCGCAACAAGATCGGGCAGAGTGTTCGTGAATGCGGTCCGCAAACGCACTATGAAAAATCGGGCACTCCTACCATGGGCGGAACCCTGATTTTGGTGGCGATTGCCATCAGTACTTTGCTGTGGGCCGATCTCGGCAATCGCTATATCTGGGTCATCATGCTGGTCACCATGGGCTACGGCGTTATCGGATTCGTCGATGACTATCGGAAAGTGGTTCGCCGCAACAGTGACGGCTTATCGGCGAAAGCCAAGTATTTCTGGCAGTCCGCCATCGGGCTGGTGGCCGCAGTTTTTCTGTACAAAACAGCCGTGCTGCCGGCGGAAACGCAATTCATCGTGCCTTTTTTCAAGAGCGTCATGCTCGATATGGGCTGGATGTATGTGGTGTTGGCCTATTTCGTCATTGTCGGCAGCAGCAATGCCGTTAACTTGACTGATGGCCTGGATGGGTTGGCTATCATGCCGACCGTCATGGTGGCTTCCGGCTTGGGAATTTTTGCCTATCTTTCAGGGCATGTGACGTTTGCCGAATATCTGGCGATTCCTTATTTGCCTAATGCCGGGGAGTTGATTGTATTTTGCGCCGCTTTGGTGGGCGCCGGATTGGGCTTTTTGTGGTTTAACGCTTATCCCGCGATGGTGTTCATGGGCGATGTAGGCGCGCTGGCGCTGGGCGGCGCTTTAGGCGTATTGGCAATACTCGTTAGACAAGAAGTTGTGCTGATGATTATGGGCGGTGTTTTCGTCATGGAAACGGTATCCGTGATTATCCAGGTTGCCTCTTTCAAGACGACAGGGAAACGCGTTTTCCGTATGGCACCGATTCATCATCATTTTGAGTTGAAAGGTTGGCCCGAACCTCGGGTTATCGTACGTTTCTGGATCATCACCGTGATCTTGGTGCTGATCGGTCTGGCAACTTTGAAATTGAGATAAAGAAAATGGATAAGACAGCGATTACAGAATTGTTAAAAAAGAATTTTGCGCTGGATCCACACAGCGCCAAGGTTTTAGTGGTCGGCCTTGGCGTAACAGGAATTTCAGCGGCACGTTATTTACAAAATCTGGGCATTAAGTTCGCTATCGTCGATAGCCGGGCTAAACCGCCGCTATTGGAGGAGTTCTCCCAGCAGATGCCTGACGCCGCGGTTTTTACCGGCGGATTTGATGAAGCGGCTTTTAAGGTGGCTACGCATCTGGTCGTCAGTCCCGGTGTGTCGCTTAATGAGAACGCTATTGTCAAAGCCATTGCCAATGGCGCGAGAGTGGTCAGCGATATTGATCTGTTTGCCTGCTCTGTTGATGTGCCAGTTGTTGCGATTACCGGTTCCAACGGTAAAAGCACCGTGACAACCATGCTCGGCGAAATGGCGAAAGAAGCCGGCAAACGCGTAGGCGTAGGCGGAAATCTCGGGACGCCGGCTCTGGATCTGCTAGAGCAGGATGCGGAACTGTATGTGCTGGAGCTTTCAAGTTTTCAGCTGGAAAGAACCACTGTTTTCAATGCAGCGGCTGCTACCGTGCTTAATGTATCGGCGGATCATCTGGACAGGCATGCCGACATGGCCGGCTATGCTGTGGAAAAGCGCAGGGTTTTCGACGGCAATGGCGTTATGGTCATTAATGTTGATGACCCTGTTGTCAATGCGATGAAAGATGCAAACAGAGAAGCGCTCACATTTTCTATCAACAGCATGAAAGCGAATTTTTACCTTGCAGCAAAAGACGGCAAGGAATATCTGATGCACAATGATACGACACTGATGCCTCTGGCCGAATTGCCGCTTGAAGGCCGGCATAATGCGGCAAATGCGCTGGCCGCTCTGGCATTAGGCGTAGCTGTCGGATTGGATGAGCAGGCCATGTGCCGGGCATTGCAGAAATTTAAAGGGCTGGCGCACCGCATGCAGCGCGTCGCTGAAATACGCGGCGTCACTTGGGTCAATGATTCAAAGGCAACCAATATCGGCGCCTGCGTAGCGGCTTTGCAGGGGTATGACCGCAAAGTCATTCTGATTGCCGGGGGCGATGCCAAAGGAGCCGATATGAATGAGCTGATGCCCGTCATCAAAGAAAAAGCCAAAAGTGTCGTGTTGATGGGTAAGGATGCGGGACTGATCGAGCAGGCGCTCAATGGCTGTGTACCTGTTTATTCCGCTGAAAATATTTTTCAGGCGGTGCAGATTGCCGCCAATCTTGCAGACGCCGGTGAAAGCGTATTGCTTTCTCCAGCCTGCGCCAGTCTTGATCAGTTTAAAAATTATCAGGATCGCGGCGAGAAATTCACTAAAGCGGTGCTGGAGCTGGTTGCATGAGCGATCGCGCGAAAACGCCGCGGACCAGGCGATTGCATTTTGATCCGTTGTTGCTGGCGACATGTACGAGCCTGTTGCTGATCGGTTTCATAATGGTGACGTCATCATCATTGCATTTAGGCGTAAAAATGGCCGATGACAGCCTGCATTATCCGATCAGGCAGCTGATACACATCGGCCTTGGATTATTCCTGGGTGCCGGTGTTATGGCGGTGCCCATGCAAACCTGGGAAAAATGGGGACCGTGGCTGTTCATAACGGGCTTGCTGTTGCTGGTGATTGTGCTGGTGCCCGGCCTCGGCATCAGGGTCAACGGTAGCGTGCGCTGGCTGTCATTAGGCGGTTTGCGCATACAGGTGTCGGAAGTCGTTAAATTCTTTGCCGTTATCTATATGGCGGGCTATGTTACTCGGCATGAGCAGTCTTTGCGCGAGTCGGCTTATGGGATTGTAAAACCTTTGGCGCTGTTTTCGTTGGCTTGCCTATTATTATTGATGGAGCCTGATTTTGGTTCGTCGGTAGTCATTTTATGCATCGCCATGGGCATTATGTTTCTAGCCGGCGCCAGATTGTCGCAATTCATTATTCTGCTGGCCGTAGTGGCCTTGCTGGCCGTCTTGCTGGTCTATTTTTCGCCTTACCGTCTGGTCCGGGTGACCAGTTTCATGAATCCTTGGGCCGATCCGCTGAATACGGGATTTCAGTTGGTGCAGGCGCTGATTTCTTTTGGGCGCGGCGAATGGTTGGGCGTGGGACTCGGCAGCGGCATACAGAAATTATTCTATTTGCCGGAAGCGCATACTGACTTCCTGTTTTCAGTGATTGGCGAAGAGTTGGGGCTGCTGGGCGTAGTGACTGTCATCGGCTTGTTTTCGTTACTGATATGGCGGACTTTTCAGGTGGCTGTCGAAGCAGAAAAGGCAGGACAAAAATTCTCGGCTTTTGTTGCCTATGGGTTGGCCATCTGGTTTGGTTTTCAGTCGTTCGTCAATATGGGGGTCAACATGGGCATTTTGCCGACGAAGGGGCTGACTTTGCCGCTGATGAGTTACGGCGGTGGCAGTATGATGATTATGTGCTGCGCGGTGGCGCTGCTGTTTCGCGTGCAGAGCGAAGTTTATGAAATTAATACCAACAGGCCTAAAGGAAAGTCGGAATGGGCAAGCGCATAGTCATCATGGCCGGCGGGACCGGCGGTCATGTGTTTCCGGCCTTGGCGGTCGCACAGTCGCTGGCGGAAAAAGGCTGGCAGGTCAGCTGGCTGGGTACGCGGAAAGGCCTGGAAAGCCGTGTCGTTCCCGAGAATGGCATTGAGATTGACTGGCTGTCGGTTTCGGGCGTGCGCGGCAAAGGCATAATGGCCAAATTAAAAGCCGTATTGACCCTGGCAAAGGCTTGCATGCAGGCATTACGAGTCTTGCGGCGACGCAAACCCGACGTGGTGCTGGGCATGGGCGGATTTGTCGCAGGGCCGGGCGGACTGATGGCAAGATTGCTGGGCATACCTTTGGTCATTCATGAGCAAAACCGTGTACCCGGTACGACAAACCGGCTGTTGGCAAAAATAGCCAATCGCATACTGGAGGCTTTCCCCGACAGTTTTAACAAGGAGGTGAAGGCTGAATGCACAGGCAATCCACTTCGGAAACAGTTTTTAAACCGGCTCGATGACCGCGGCAGGCGGAGCAATCAGGCTGTCCATATCCTGGTCGTGGGCGGCAGCCAGGGGGCCCAGGTATTGAATGAGGTTGTTCCGGAAGCGGTCAGGCAACTGAAAGATGCGCAGATCAAGCACCAGACCGGCACGGTCATGTTCGAGCAGGTCAAAAGCCGATATGAAGCTTTGGGAATTAATGCTGACGTAAGCGCTTTCATAGATGATATGGTGGCGGCCTATCAATGGGCTGATATGGTGATTTGCCGGGCCGGCGCGATGACCGTCAGTGAAGTCGCAGCTTTGGGGGTGCCGGCTATTTTTGTACCGCTGCCGCATGCCATTGACGATCATCAAACAGCGAATGCCCGCTATTTAACCGATGCCGGCGCCGGAATCTGCTTGATGCAGAAAGACTTGAATGCCGCAACGCTGGCAGAACAAATAACAAGAATGCTGAAACAACTGGATGCAATGAGTAGAACTGCAAAACAATGCGCCCGCCTGGATGCGACTGAAGTCGTTGCCGGCTATTGCATGGCCGAGGCCGGCTTATGAATTTCCCTAATGTACAGATGCCGACCCAGGTGTTAGGCAAAATCGACCGGATACATTTTGTCGGCATAGGCGGTACCGGCATGAGTGGTATCGCAGAAGTTTTATCCAATCTGGGCTATAAAGTCTCAGGTTCGGACATAAAAGAAAGCTCGGTCACGCAAAGGCTGGCCGGCTTGGGCGTAACCATCAATATCGGACATAAGCGCGAAAATGTTGCAAAAGCGGATGTGGTTGTTGCCTCAAGCGCCATAGACCGCAGCAATGAGGAAATCGATGAAGCGTATCTAAACAGGATACCGGTGATTCCGCGGGCGGAAATGCTGGCGGAGTTGATGCGCTTCAGGTTCGGCATTGCTGTCGCGGGCACGCACGGCAAAACCACCACGACCAGCCTGACAGCCAGCATGCTGGCCGAGGGCGGACTCGATCCGACTTTCGTCATCGGCGGCCGACTGAACAGCGCGGGCAGCAATGCCAAGCTGGGGCTAGGGCATTATCTAGTTGCCGAGGCCGATGAGAGTGATGCGTCATTCCTGTATTTACAGCCGATGATGGCAATCGTCACCAATATCGACCAGGATCATATGGCGACTTACCAAGGTAGCTATCAGCGATTGAAGGAAACGTTCATTGAGTTTCTGCATCATTTGCCTTTTTATGGTTTGGCGGTCATGTGCATGGATGACGAAGGCGTCAGAGAAATCCTGCCGCACATCTCCAAGCCGGTAACCACTTATGGCGTGCATGCCGATGCCGATGTGCGAGCAATCAATATTAAACAGGAAGGCATGCATACTTCTTTCAAAGTGATTCGCCGGGGCGATCATCCGCCGCTGCAGGTCACCTTGAACATGCCCGGCTGGCACAATATGCTCAATGCGCTTGCGGCCATCAGCATCGCGACTCATCTAAGCGTCGATGATGAGGCGATCATCAACAGCCTGGGCGCATTCAAAGGCGTCGGCAGACGGTTTCAAATTCAGGGCGATCTGGAGATGACCGGCGGCAAGCTGACATTCGTTGATGACTATGGTCATCACCCGCGCGAGATTGCCGCAACGCTGGAAGCCTTACGGCAGGCCTGGCCGGACAGACGTTCGATTGTTATTTTTCAACCGCACCGCTATACGCGCACACGGGACTTGTTTGAAGATTTTGTCAAAGTTCTTTCTACCGTTGATGTGCTGATTCTGATGGATGTTTATGCGGCAGGGGAAGCGGTTATCCCCGGTGCAGATGGGAGAGCATTAAGCAGAGCTATCCGCTTGCGCGGCCAGGTTGATCCGGTATTCGTCGAGGACTGGGAAGATCTGCCGCAGATACTGGCCGGCATCGTAAAGCCTGATGACGTGATTTTAACAATGGGGGCCGGCAATGTCGGGCAAGTCGCCACGCAATTGCCGCAACTGCTATCGGACGCTTTCGGGTCAATAACTTGTCAGGATTGAAAGAAGAAAGATTGGATCTTGCGATGAAGGGGCGATTGTTAAATCACGAAAAACTGGCGAAATATACCAGCTGGCGAGTCGGCGGACCGGCTGACCGGTTATATATGCCATCTGATCGACAGGATTTGATAAATTTCGTAGCGGAACTGTCTAATGAAAACAGCACAGCTTCAGGACCCGTATTCTGGATGGGACTGGGCAGCAATTTGCTGATCAGGGATGGCGGCATACGTGGCACGGTCATCAATACCAAAGGCCGGTTGAAAGAAATGAGATTGACCCCGGACGGATCGATTTATGTCGAGGCCGGCGTTCCTTGCGCGCATGTGGCGCGCTTCTGCGCGGAGCAAGGACTTGTCGGTGCCGAGTTTCTGGCAGGTATACCAGGAACGATGGGCGGCGCCCTGAAGATGAACGCCGGCGCCTTTGGCGGCGAAACCTGGAATATTGTTAAAAGCGTGGACATGTTGAATTCGAAAGGCCAGGTTCATATCCGGCTGCCTGAGGATTTCGAGATTAGCTACCGTTCGGTGAAAGGCTGTGACGATGAATGGTTTCTGGCGGCGCATCTAACGCTGCAGCAAGGCGACACAGCAGAGAGTATGCAGCGCATAAAAGGTTTGCTGGAAAAACGGGCGCAAACGCAGCCGACCAACCAGCCGAGCTGCGGATCGGTATTTAAAAATCCGCAAGGCGACTATGCGGCAAGGCTTATAGAGCAGACCGGTTTAAAGGGCTATGCCATAGGCGGCGCCTGCGTGTCGGAAAAACATGCGAATTTTATTATTAATACCGGCACGGCGACGGCTGCCGATATCGAAGCCTTAATTAATTATGTTCAGATTAAAGTAATGGAAAGTCAGGGGGTTGAGTTGCAGACTGAAGTTTGTATGGTAGGCGTAGCATTATGAAGCCGTTGAAGATTAAAGAGGCGCGAGAATTCGGCCGGGTTGCCGTGTTGATGGGCGGGGCTGCCGCTGAAAGAGAAGTTTCATTGAAAAGCGGCGCCGCCGTGTACGACGCTTTAAAGCGCCAAGGCATTGATGCAATCGCCATTGATGTGACAGGCAATCCCATAGACGCACTGGCCGGGCTTAAGGTTGACCGGGTATTCAACATCATTCATGGACGGGGCGGTGAAGACGGCGTGCTTCAGGCGGTTCTGGATGTGATGGGCATTCCCTATACCGGCAGCGGCGTTCTGGCTTCGGCATTGAGTATGGATAAGCTCCGAACCAAGCTGTGCTGGCAGGGGTACGGATTGGTTACGCCCAAATGGTTTTTGTTGAAAGATGAACGTGATCTTGATGAGTGTATAGCAAGACTGGGCTTCCCGGTTATTGTGAAGCCGGCTCAGGAAGGCTCCAGCATAGGCATGAGCAAGGCATCCAATCGCGATGAGCTGCAAAGCGCGTTAAAAACGGCGGCAGAATTCCGGTGTGATGTCTATGCGGAATCGTGGGTCACAGGCAGAGAATATACGGTAGGTGTATTGAATGGCGAGGCATTGCCGGTCATACGCCTGGAAACGCCGCATGCATTTTATGATTATGAAGCGAAATACAAGGCCACCACGACTCAATATCACTGTCCATGCGGCTTGAACCAGGACGACGAGTTGCAGTTGCGTAATCTGGCCGTGAAAGCCAGCCAGGTGCTAGGCGTTAAGGGATGGGCAAGACTCGATGTGTTTGTCGATGATGCCGGACAATATCAATTGATTGAGATTAATACCGTACCGGGCATGACGGATCACAGTCTGGTGCCGATGGCGGCTAAACAGGCCGGCATTGATTTTGATGAATTGGTTTGGCGGATATTGGAAACCAGTATCGGCTAATGAATAAATACGCGGTAAGAATTCTGGCGGCCGCATTATTGCTGACAGGTTTGATCTGGCTGTACAGGCAGGATGTCAGGAGTTATAGCTCCGACACGATGCCCATTAAATACGTCAGGATAGAAGGCGTCTTTCAATACCTTGGCAAGGATGAGATAAAAACGGCGCTGCAGCCGCTGGTCATGACCAGTTTTTTCTCAGCGGATATGCAGGCGATACACGAAGCTGTCGCGCAACTGCCATGGGTGCAGACCGCTACGGTTAAACGGGTCTGGCCGGATGCGATTGACATAAAAGTATATGAAAGGAAACCTTATGTACGATGGGGGCAACACAGCCTGTTAAATGAAAGAGGCGAATTGTTTACTCCGAAGAATGTAGAACAATTTCAGACATTGCCTATGCTTGTAGGGCCGGAGCAGCAACACAGGAAAGTTCTGGAAATAATGAAGGGCATTAAAACAGTGCTGGCGGATCAGTCTATGGAGTTGGCCGAGTTTAGCATCGATGACCGGTGGGCATGGAAAATCAGGCTGGCAACCGGTATGGAGATACTGCTGGGACGAAATGAGCCGTTAAAGAAACTGCAGCGCTTCTTGAAGACGCTGGCAGTATTTGGGCCAGAGCAGGTTGATGCAATGGCTGTGGTTGATCTGAGGTATCCCAATGGTTATGGAATTTCATGGAAACCCGGAACCGCTGAAATTGACTGGAAAAAAATTGCAAACCCCGAAAATGAAACAGATGGGCGATTAGAAAAGGCGACACAGAGTAAACAAAATGGCGAAAAAAACAGAGCGTAATTTAATAGTAGGACTGGACATTGGGACTTCCAAGGTCGCTGCTATTGTGGGTGAGCTTACCGGTGAAGGCAGAGTAGAAGTCATAGGCATCGGCTCAACAGCGTCGCGCGGACTGAAAAAAGGCGTAGTCGTTAATCTTGAATCGACCGTGCAATCCATACAGCGGGCCGTGGAAGAGGCTGAATTAATGGCAGGGTGCCAGATCAGGTCCGTATTCGCAGGCATTGCGGGCAGCCATATCAGAAGTCTTAACTCTCATGGCATCGTGGCGATCAAAGACAAGGAAGTGACTCAATATGATATCGACAGGGTCATTGATTCCGCCCGCGCAGTCGCTATCCCCGCCGATCAGAAGATTATTCATATTCTGCCGCAGGAATTTGTCATTGATCTCCAGGAGGGCATTAAAGAGCCTATCGGCATGTCAGGCATACGTCTGGAAGCGAAAGTTCACATGGTCACTGGCAGCGTCAGCGCCGCCCAGAATATCATCAAGTGTATCCGCCGGTGCGGGCTTGAGGTTGAGGATATTGTGCTGGAACAGTTGGCGTCATGCAATTCGGTGCTGACCGAAGATGAAAAGGAACTGGGCGTCTGTTTGATTGATATCGGCGGCGGCACTACGGATATCGCTATTTTTGTCGATGGCGCGATCAAACATACGGCCGTCATTCCGATAGCCGGCGATCAGGTCACCAATGACATTGCCGTTGCCTTGCGCACGCCCACCTTCAATGCGGAAGAGATCAAGCAAAAATATGCCTGTGCATTAACGCAATTAGCCAATATTGATGGCGTCATTGAAGTGCCCAGCATCGGCGACAGAGCACCGCGCAAGATTTCGGTGCAAAGTCTGTCAGAGATTATAGAACCGCGTTATGAAGAGCTGATGCTGCTGGTACAGGCGGAACTGAGGCGCAGTGGATATGAAGAATTGATTGCCGCCGGAGTTGTCTTGACCGGCGGCAGTTCAAAAGTGATGGGATTGATCGAACTGGCGGAAGAAATTTTTCATATGCCGGTCCGCATGGGTATCCCGCAAAATGTGACTGGACTAACCGAAGTTGTGAGAAATCCAGTTCACTCAACAGGGGTCGGTTTATTAATGTATGGAAAAGAGCATCAGAGCGGCGACAGAATCATTGATTCCGAGAGTTCTGGATTGTTTTTAAAAATAAAGAGTTGGTTTCAGGGTAATTTTTAGTATTCGTAGGGTTTATTTAAGGGGCAGCGAAAATGAAATATGAATTAATGGATATGTGTACTGAAACGGCCAATATCAAAGTTATTGGTGTTGGCGGCGGTGGCGGTAATGCGGTCAATCACATGATTGACAGTCACATTGAAGGTGTGGAGTTTATCTGTGCGAATACCGATGCGCAGGCTTTGAGAAGATTGAATGTCGGTACGATTATCCAGTTGGGCGTTGAGTTGACTAAAGGACTTGGTGCAGGCACCAATCCGGATATCGGAAGACAGGCGGCGGAAGAAAATAAGGAACGCATCAGAGAAGTGATTGAAGGCGCGGACATGCTGTTTTTGACTGCGGGCATGGGCGGAGGTACCGGTACGGGCGCTATTCCGGTTATTGCAGAAATTGCCAGAAGCATGGGCATTCTGACTGTGGCAGTCGTAACCAAACCCTTCCTGTTCGAAGGCAAGAAAAAGTTGGCGGTTGCGGAAAAGGGCATTAGAGAACTTGAGCAATATGTCGATTCATTGATCACGATTCCGAATCAGAAGCTGTTGCGCGTGCTGGGCAGCAGCGTTTCCCTGGTCAATGCATTCAAGGCTGCCAACGGCGTATTGCTGGATGCGGTGCAGGGCATTACTGAGCTTATCGTGCATCCGGGCATGATCAACGTGGACTTTGCCGACGTAAGAACCGTCATGGCCGGCATGGGCGCCGCGATCATGGGCACAGGCTCGGCGACAGGCGAGCATCGTGCCCGCGAAGCGGCTGAAAAAGCCATTGCCTGCCCATTGTTGGAAGATATCAACTTACAGGGCGCAAGAGGCATTCTGGTCAATATTTCTGCCGCCGATATGGGTATTGCCGAGTTTGACGAAGTCGGTAATATTGTCCATGAGTTTGCTTCCGAAGATGCAATCATCAAGATCGGCACCGCTATTGATCCTGAGCTGGGCGATGAAATTAAGGTCACTGTCGTTGCGACAGGCATGGGATTGGCGGCGTCATCAGCTAAAGGGGGGCCGGTTAAACTGGTACAGAAAGCGGCGGCTGGCGAGGTCGACTATGGCGTACTCGATAAACCGACCGTCATACGCCAGAACAGGCCTGAAACCAGGGAAAACCGGTTCGGAGCGCAACCTAAAAAAGATATCGATCTGGATTATCTGGATATCCCGGCTTTCCTGAGACGGCAGGCCGACTAGACGGAAAGTCGACTTAATCTCTTTTTTGGCCTGGTTGTGGTAGAATTCCTGTTTTGCCCCTTAATTCGGCGTCCTTTATTTTATGATTAAACAGCGAACTTTAAAAAATACAATCAGGGCTACAGGCGTAGGGCTGCATACGGGCGATAAAGTGTATTTGACTTTACGCCCTGCAGAACCGAATACCGGTATTAAATTTCGCCGCGTTGATTTAGATGAGCCGGTTGTCATTGATGCTTCACCGGAAAATGTCGGCGAAACAATGCTTTCAACAACGCTGGTTGCAGGTGACGTAAAAATTTCAACCATAGAACATCTGCTTTCGGCGTTTGCCGGATTGGGCATTGATAATGCGATTATCGATGTCAGTGCCGCGGAAGTTCCTATCATGGACGGAAGCGCCGGCCCTTTTGTGTTTTTGCTACAGTCGGCCGGGGTTGAGGAGCAGGATAGTCCAAAACAGTATATTCGCATAAAGCGCAGCATCAGAGTTGAAGACGGTGATAAATGGGCGGCTTTCGAGCCATTTGAAGGCTTTAAGGTGACGTTTACCATCGATTTTGAGCACCCGGCATTTGATGAGCGCGTCAAAACTGCAACAATGGATTTCTCGTCCACGACTTTTGTAAAGGAAGTAAGCCGAGCCAGAACCTTCGGTTTCATGAAGGATATCGATATGCTCCGGCAAAATAATCTTGCGTTGGGAGGCAGTCTCGATAACGCCATCGTGGTGGATGACGATAAGATTCTCAATGAGGATGGCTTACGTTGTGCGGATGAGTTCGTTAAGCACAAAATTCTTGATGCGATCGGCGACCTGTACCTCCTGGGGCATAGTTTGATCGGTGCCTTTACCGGTTATAAGTCCGGGCATGGACTGAACAACAAATTATTGCGTACTTTATTGAATGATAAAGACGCGTGGGAAATGGTTACGTTTGATGAAGAAGAAGACGCGCCGATTTCCTTCATGCGCTCCGCGCAATCACCGCGGTCCGCTGCATAAAGTCCGCTTCGGGCTATCCGGCATCGTCGGATAGCCGCTGCAGCGTTGCGCTTAACTTCAGCAACGCCTGCTTCAACTGATTATCCGGAACATTCAGACCCAGGTTCCGGATGATTTCAATTTTGTCCTTTGCTGGCACATTGGCTCTCCTGATGGGTTTTTCAGAAGGGCTTTTCTGCTCGGTAAGGATTTTAACCTGCATAAGGGTGACAGGCTCACGCGTGATTGGCGCAACAGCGGCAAGAATGGCTTGGCTATAAAAGCGCAACTGTGATGCCCAGGCCGCAGAATCCGTATAAATCAGCAATTTCTTATCGTTTATTACGCAATAGCGCGCATGTTTTGCCAAGGCTTCCGGCAGTGCCTCTCGAATGTGTTGCAGAATCTGACGTTGCTGCTCGATCCGGCTGTAAAAATGGGCAATGGCCCGGTTTGGAAACGATAGCGCCGCTTTAAATGCGACTGGTTTTTTAGCCATGTATGTGTGAAAAGGTTCTTACAGGAATGTTGGATTATTTAAGAAATTATCATATAGTGACAAAGAAGTTCATTTTCTCATACTGTAAATACGCAACCAGGCGGATAAAATGAAACAATTCATTCAGGATCTTGCAGAAAAACATAACAACCAGGAAAAACAGCTGCTTCAGATCCTGCGAGAGATTCAGTCCTGCTACCATTATATTCCGGAACAGGCGATAGAACAGTTATCCGGATTATTGTCCATTCCCCGAACGCGAATCACCGGCGTAGTCGAATTCTACAGCTTTTTGCACTTGACCCCCAGAGGTCAGTATGAGCTGTTGATCAGCGATTGCATTACCGACCACATGCGGGACAAAAAAAACCTGACCGGTTATTTGGCAGAAAAACTGAACGTGGCTGTCGGCGCGGTGCGTAAAGACGGCTTGGTCAGTCTCGATAACACCTCCTGTACGGGCATGTGCGATCAGGGCCCTGCCGGCATGGTTAACGGCTATGCCTTAACCCGTCTGGACCGGGACCGGATTGACCGGATCGCTGATTTGATCAATCGCCGGGAGCCATTGGCTGCATGGCCGGCTGATCTGTTCTATGTCGACGATAGTATAGCCAAGCCAGGGCTTTTATTAAAACACCCCATTATGCAAGGCGCCGCGCTCAGATCGGCCTTTAAAAGAGGTCTGAAAGCCACGCTGGCGGAAATTGAGCAATCCGGTTTGCGAGGCCGAGGCGGAGCCGGTTTCAAGACGGCCATGAAATGGGCGTTTTGCACCGGTGAAGCTCAGAGCGAGCGCTATGTCGTCTGTAACGCCGATGAAGGCGAGCCCGGCACATTTAAGGATCGAGTGCTGTTGAATTCCTTTGCACATCAGGTCTTTGAAGGCATGACCCTGTGCGCAGCGATTACCGGCGCCAGGCAGGGCTTCCTGTATTTGCGCGGCGAGTATCTGCACCTCTATGACCGTTTACAGGAAATCTTGCATCAACGCAGACAGGCTGGCCTGCTAGGAAGCAATATTCTCAGGGAGGGACTGGATTTCGATATCGATATCCACCTCGGCGCCGGCGCTTATATCTGCGGTGAAGAATCGGCGCTGATCGAATCGCTGGAAGGCAAAGCGGGCATTCCGCGCAACCGCCCGCCTTATCCCGTTACGCACGGGTATCTCAGCAAGCCGACGGTAGTCAACAATGTCGAGACGTTTTTTGCCACGAGCGCGATTGCCGTCAATGGCGCCGACTGGTTCACACAGGTTGGAACGGAGAAATCAGCGGGTACGAAAATTCTCAGCATCAGCGGGGACTGCGCCAGGCCCGGCATCTATGAATATGCGTTCGGCACAACCATTCAAACGCTACTGAATGATTGCGGTGCAACGGATGTGTTGGGCGTGCAGATAGGCGGCCCTTCCGGCACGTTTATTTCCAGCCAGGAATTCGACCGCAAGCTGGCTTTCGAAGATCTGGCGACCGGCGGATCGGTCATTATCTTTAACGAAAGCCGTAGCATTTTCGATATCGTTCATAACTTCACACACTTTTTTGCGCATGAAAGCTGCGGGTTTTGTACGCCGTGCCGGGTTGGAACTTCTTTATTGAAGAAGCAGGTCGATAAAATTCATGAAGGGCATGGCTCGGCCGGCGATGTCGCGGCCCTTGAAGAATTAGGCCGGCTGATCAAGGGCTACAGCCACTGCGGCCTGGGGCAAACGGCCGCCAATCCGGTGCTGACGACTTTGGAGCGCTATCCTGAGCTGTATCAGAACAAATTGAAGAAAATCAGTTACGAACCGGGATTTGATCTGGATGGCGCGCTTGATATCGCCAGACGCCTGGCGCAGCGCGATGACGCTGCGGCTCATTTATCCCAGGTGGGTGATCATGACTAAAACCATTACGATCGACGACAAGACCATCCCTTTCGAAGAAGGTCAGACCATTATGGAAGCCGCGGCTGCGGCCGGCGTTTATATTCCGCATTTGTGTCATCATCCGGAATACGCACCGCACGGCAGCTGCAAGCTGTGCTCGGTCACCGTAAATGGCAGGTCCTGCACAGCCTGCACATTCCCGGCCTTGGAGGGTCAGGAAATACTCAATGATACCAGGGAATTGAATGACAGCCGGCGCAGAATCACGCAAATGCTGTTCGTGGAGGGCAATCATTTATGCCCGGGCTGCGAAAAAAGCGGCAATTGCCAGTTGCAGGCCGTCGGCTATTACCTGAATATGCTCGACAACCATTTCGTGCACTTCTTTCAACCGCGCGAACTGGATGCTTCGCACCCCGATGTGCTGGTCGATCGCAACCGCTGCATTTTTTGTACGCTGTGCGTGCGCGCCAGTCATAGAGACGGCAAGGACGTGTTCGCGATCAGCGGCCGCGGCATCAACAAGCGGCTGATTTTCAATTCCGAGAGCGGTCTGTTAAAAGACACCGATCTGGACGTCAATGATCGGGCCGCGCATATCTGTCCTACTGGGGCCATTCTGATCAAACGCACCGGCTTTACTGTCCCGATCGGCGAGCGCCTGTTTGACGACAAGACCATTGCCGAAACCAGTCTGGATTATGAACGGGGTGATCATGACGGATAAAGTCAAAGTAGCAACCGTGTCGCTGGCAGGCTGTTTCGGCTGCCATATGTCGCTGCTCGATATTGATGAACGCATAGTGCAGCTGGCTGGCCAAGTTGAATTCATCCGCTCGCCGCTTACCGATATAAAGCGCTGCACCGATTGCGATATAGGTCTGATCGAGGGCGGGGTGTGCAACTCGGAAAATGTTCATACACTGCGGGAATTTCGCAAGCACTGCAGGATTCTGGTAGCTGTCGGCGCCTGCGCCATTAACGGCGGCCTGCCCAATTATAGAAACTATGTGCCGCTGGAAGAATGTCTGGGGGAATCTTATCTGGACGGGATCGGCGTCGAGAACCCGCATATCCCCAATGATCCCGAGCTGCCTTTGTTACTGGACAAGGTGTATCCGGTGCATGAAGTCGTCAAGATTGACTATTTTCTGCCGGGCTGCCCGCCTGCGGCTGATGTATTCTGGAAATTCCTGACCGATCTGCTGGAAGGGCGCGACCCTGCACTGCCTTATGAATTGATCCACTACGACTAGATGCCTATGTACGATTATTTGGAAACGGCCGAAAATCCGAAAAACCTGAAGCGCGTTGCCATCGATCCGGTTTCGCGCGTTGAAGGGCACGGCAAGATCACCTTACTGCTGGATCAGGACAACAAAGTCAAACAGGCCCGGCTGCATATCGTCGAATTCCGGGGCTTCGAGCGTTTCATGCAGGGGCGGCCTTACTGGGAGTTTCCGGTTATCGTGCAGCGCCTGTGCGGCATTTGTCCGATCAGCCATCAATTGGCCGCCGGCAAAGCCATCGATCAACTGGTCGGCGTTGATCCGCAGAATTTGCCGCCGGCGGCTGACAAGCTAAGGCGCCTGCTGCACTTCGGGCAGGTGCTGCAGTCCCATGCTCTACATTTCTTTTATCTGGCCAGTCCGGATTTGCTGTTCGGCTTTGAAAGCGATCTCAATAAGCGCCACATTGTGGCCGTACTGGAAGCCTATCCGGATATCGGCCTGCAGGGCATCAAGCTGCGTAAATACGGTCAGGAAGTCATCCGCATGATCTGCGGCAAACGCATACATGGGACGGGGGCCATTGCCGGCGGCATGAACAAGTCCTTGACTCAGACAGAGCGTGACTACCTGCTGCAGGATATCGATCAGATAATAGCCTGGGCGGCAGACGCGGTAGAATTGGTTAAAAAGGTGCACGGCGCCAACCTGCCGTATTACGATCAGTTTGCCGCGATACGCAGTAATTATCTGGGTCTGACCAGGCCTGACGGCGCGCTGGAGCTTTATCATGGCGGTTTGCGCGCCAGGAACGATAAAGGCGAGACCATCATCGATCATGTGGACTATTGCCGATATAACGACTATATCCATGAAGAAGTACGCTCATGGAGCTATATGAAATTCCCTTATCTATTGGCGCTGGGCAAGGAGAATGGTTGGTATCGCGTAGGCCCTTTGGCTCGCGTCAATAACTGCGATTACATCGATACGCCGTTAGCGGAAACTGCGCGGCTGGAATTCAAGGCGTACGGCGGTGAAGCCATGGTGCACAGCACGCTGGCTTATCATTGGACGCGCATGATCGAAGCCCTGCATTGCGCCGAACGCATCAAGGAACTGCTGAACGATCCTGAAATCATGAGCCACGATCTGGTTGCGAAAGGTGAGAAACGCTGTGAAGGCATTGGCGTGATCGAGGCGCCGCGCGGCACATTGTTTCATCATTACCGTGCCAACGAAGACGGTCTTGTCACCAAGGTGAATCTGATCGTTTCGACCACCAGCAACAATATGGCCATGAATGAGTCCGTGCGACAGGTCGCGTCAGAGTATCTGTCCGGTCAGGAATTGACGGAGCCGTTGTTAAATAATCTGGAGGTCGCCGTTCGCGCCTATGATCCCTGTTTGTCCTGCGCGACGCATGCCGTCGGAAAAATGCCGCTGCAGCTGGAATTGATCGATGCGGAAGGCAAGCTGATCGATAGGCTGGTCAGGCACAGCGACGGCGAATTCGAGCATAACCTGGATGGTTAAGCCGGTTCTGCTGTTTGGCTACGGCAATCTCAGCCGCGGCGATGATGCTTTGGGGCCGCTGTTGCTGGAGTTCGTCGAATCCCATTTGAGCCTGGACAATATCGATATATTGTCCGATTTTCAGCTGCAGATCGAACATGCGCTGGATCTTGAGAGCAGGGCCTTGGTTTTGTTTGTCGATGCGTCCGTATCCTGCGCTAAAGCATTCGATTTTGCCGAACTCAGTCCGGTACGCGACAAAAGCTATAGCACACACGCACTGAATCCTTCCGCGGTTCTGGCTGTGTATCAGGATGTCAAGAAACAAACGCCGCCGCCGTGTTTCCTGCTGAGCATTAGAGCGCAGCAATTCGAACTCGGCTCCGGATTGAGCCTGGAAGCTGAGGTTTGCTTAACGCAGGCCAGTCAGTTTGCGGCACTGTTATTGAATAATCCGGCGCTCGATTTTTGGCGGCGGCAGGCAACGTCATGCAAGGAAGAGAGTCATGCATGAGATATCATTGCTTGAAAATGTGCGGGAAACTCTGGAAAAAACATGCTAAAAGCCAGGCCACCAGGATGATACTGGAAATCGGCAAGTTGTCCTTTTGTAGATCCGGCCGCCTTGCGGTTTGGTTTCAATATGATCATGAAGGGCTCGCTCAATATGGCGGACAGATCAATCCAGCCTTTCAGATCATCAAGTTATCGGCGGCCAAAGGCGGTTATTTCTTCGATCGGCTGGCCCGGAATATCAAGCCGGCGTCGTAAGCGGCTGACTAGCTGGAAAAAGGTTGATTTAATAAATTGACATGCCTGGAATGCCCATATAGAATGACCGTTAGCTCGAAATACGATTTACCGCATGTTTATCTTTACGAAGTTCTTCTGTAGTTGCTCGTCCTGTTTATCATTAAGTAATTCTTCATTTCCCAGCTCCACCGGCCTTAACAGGCTAAATTACTAATTTTTATTTTAATAGGATTGCAATTATGGCTTCCACTACTACCGGTACCGTTAAATGGTTTAACTCTGAAAAAGGCTTCGGCTTTATCCAACAAGAAAACGGCCCAGATGTATTTGTTCATTTTCGTAACATTAACGGCTCCGGCTTTAAATCCCTTGATGAAGGCCAAAGAGTACAGTTTGTTGTGACTCAAGGCCAAAAAGGCCCGCAAGCAGAAGAAGTAACTATCATCTAATTTGCGTAAAAGCCGTAGCAGTCAAAAGGCTGCTACGGCTTTTTTATGCCCGCTTGTTAAAGCAGCAAGCTACTCATATCGCCTGCCGTTATAGGTTAGCCACCCGCCTTCATGCTGGCCTTGCGGATCATGATGCGTCCAGTGAATGACACCGCCTTTATTGTTCCACTCATACTCGCCGGAGAAACTGATCATTGATCCTTCGCTGATGCCCTCGACTTTGGGCGCTAGATCGATGTTGTGCGCAATCAATACGGACTGGCCGGAACTTAACCGCACGATAAAGCGTTGATGCCGCGAGCCGTTGGTATCGTCCGGCAGTATTTTGACAATCGTGCCGGCTTGTCTGACTTGTATGTTGCTGCGCTGGTTTTCGAAAGCGTCAGCTAGGGTATTTAGGTCGGTAAAGTCTTGAACATCACTTTGTCGGCTTTCAAAATCACCTGTTAGGCTTTTTAGACCGGTAAGACCGTTTTTATCAGTTGAGGCTGGCTTATTTTCACAACCGGGCAGCAGCATGCCTGCGCCGCCGGCAATCAAAAAAGCCAAGGCTGCTTTTCTGATCAAGGCTTTAGTCGAGCGCATTACAGCTTTCCCTCAACGATATCCTTAAGCGTTTCCAGGTAGAGATCGCCTTCCGTTGCCTGTACGCGGGCACGCAAAGAAGCGATCGTGTCGTCAGGCAAAACCGGTACATGGCTCTGCTTGAGTACGGGACCTTCGTCATAGCGCTCGTTGATCAGATGCACGGAGGCGCCGGAGACCGTGTCGCCCGATTTCAGCACGGCTTCATGGACGCGATCACCGTAGAGGCCGTGGCCGCCGTGCTTCGGCAATAGCGCCGGGTGTATGTTCAGGATATGCCCGTTAAAGCGCGCCAGCGTATGCGGGCCGATTTTTTTCATATAGCCCGACAGCACGACCAGATCGGTCTGGGCCTCAGTCAGCGTGTTCATAATCGCCAGGTCTTCACTTTCCGGATCGGGATGCGTTTTGGCATTGATCAGATGCACGGGGATATGCTGTTCCTGACACCAGCGCAATATGGCTGAATCGGAATTGTTGGTGATGACCACGCCCAATTCGGCGGCCAAGGCTTTTTGCTCAATGGCGGTGATGATATGTCTGGCGGAAGAGCCTCCGTGCGAGGCGATAAAACTGATTTTCATGAGTATTAGTCGTTATTAAATTAATCAAAAAAGTAAGTTCGGCATATTCTAAGCAATTGTTCGCCGCTTAATAAGTCCAGAATGCAGCGGATGTTCAGCATCGTTCTCAGCGCAGTTAGACCTTGTGCGTGTGCGCATTTTGCCTGTCCTATGTGGCAGGACTGGTGCTAACGGATGGCTGCGCAAGCTCGCCAGCGTTTCTTCTGCTTGCGCTTTGGCCATCGGCATTGATGGGTAATGCGGTCTCGCTGGTTTCGAAATGCTGCCCAGTTGTCATAGCTAATTCTATCAGGACTGGTCTGACCTCTGTGTATTAAAAGATCGGCATCGGCAGACGGGCCGATAATTTGGCCGGTATTTTTCATGGTTGTTGCCGGTGCATGATGCTATATCCAGGGCCGCAGTGGCAGCAACGGGTGAGCGGATGAGCGATGAAATCGGCTGGCTGAATCGAAAATATACCGCACGCGATCCTGATGGGTCGCGATACCGGGCAGCGATTTTATTTCGGCCAACGGCGGGCCTGATGCTTCAGATTGTGCAGGAATGTCTGGTGCTGTTAGGGAGTGCCTTCAATCGCTATGGTTAAGCTCCTGCTGGTATTGGCAATCCCCAGCCTTCTGGCTCGTGCTGCCGGGTAAGGGGCGCAACAAAAGGGCGGAATCCCGGCACTTGAACGAAACCTTTTAGATCAATCCGTAAATGTTCCTTGTTGATATTCAAAGTTTTGACCCTATAGTTTAAGGGTGTTTTTAACTGTAACTAAAAAATTAGACAGTATATAATCCAACGCTTTGAATCAATTTTTTACTAAATACAACACCGGAAAAAAATATGCTCGGTAAGCTGGTTAGATTAGTTGTAGGGAGCCGTAACGACAGGCTTATAAAGAACAAAAGGAAGTTGGTCAAAAAGATCAATGCATTAGCTTCTGAATACGAAAAATTATCTGATGAAGCCCTAAGAGGCAAAACGCAGGAGTTTCGTGACCGTCTGGCGCAAGGCGAAAAGCTCGATAACCTGCTTCCTGAGGCATTCGCAACAGTCAGAGAGGCGTCCACACGCGTCTTTGGCATGCGTCATTTCGATGTACAGCTGATCGGCGGCATGATTCTGCATGACGGCAAAATCGCTGAAATGAAAACCGGTGAAGGTAAAACCCTGATGGCGACTCTGGCAGCTTATTTGAATGCGTTGCCAGGACGCGGCGTGCATGTCGTGACCGTCAATGACTATTTGGCCAGGCGCGACTCCGAGTGGATGGGGCGCCTGTACGGCTTTTTGGGATTGACGACCGGCGTCATCGTCAGCCAGCTTGACAGCCGTGAGCGGCGCCAGGCTTATGCCTCCGATATCACCTATGGAACCAACAACGAATTCGGCTTTGACTACCTGCGCGACAACATGGCGTTCAGCCTGGAGCAGAAAGTTCAGCGCGATCTGCACTTTGCCATCGTCGACGAGGTGGACTCGATTCTGATCGATGAAGCCAGGACGCCGCTGATCATTTCCGGCCCTACCGAGGAAGGCACCGAGGTTTATGTCAAAACCAATGAGATCATACCGTTCCTGACCAAACAGGAAAAAGAGGGCGAGAAAGGCGATTACTCGGTCGATGAGAAAGTCCGCCAGATTTATTTGACTGAAGAAGGCCATGAGCGCATAGAGCGTTTGATGGTCGAACATGGCCTGATGGCCGAAGGCAGCAGCCTTTACGATGCGGCCAACATTCGCCTGATGCATTATCTGAACGCATCGTTGCGGGCGCATGTGCTGTTTCAAAAAGACGTCGATTACATCGTCGCCAATAACGAAGTCATCATTGTCGACGAATTCACCGGCCGTATCATGCCGGGCCGGCGCTGGTCCGAAGGTTTGCATCAGGCGATTGAAGCGAAAGAGCGGGTCACAATCCAGAATGAAAACCAGACGTTGGCTTCGATTACGTTCCAGAATTATTTCCGTTTGTACCATAAGCTTTCGGGCATGACCGGTACGGCTGATACGGAAGCGTTCGAGCTGAACAAGATTTACGGCCTGGAAGTGGTCGTGGTGCCCACACACAGACCTATGGTCCGTAAGGATCTGGGCGATGTTGTCTATCTGACTGCACGCGAAAAATATGAAGCCGTAGCCAAAGATATCCAGGCTTGCGTCGAGCGCGGACAGCCGGTTCTGGTCGGCACGACGTCGATCGAGAACTCGGAACGGTTGTCGGGGTTGCTGAAAAAGCAGGGCATCAAGCACGAAGTGCTCAATGCCAAACAGCACGAGCGCGAGGCGCATATCGTTGCGCAGGCAGGTATGCCCGGCGCCGTCACGATAGCGACCAACATGGCCGGACGCGGTACCGATATCGTGCTTGGCGGCAATCTGGAGGCGGAGCTGGCCGCTTTGGGTGAGGATGCGGCTGAGGACGAAAAGAAAAGCATACGCGGTGCCTGGCTGGACAGACATGAGCGGGTTATTGAAAGCGGCGGTCTGCACGTGATCGGTTCTGAGCGTCATGAATCGCGCCGTATCGACAATCAGTTAAGAGGCCGCTCCGGACGTCAGGGCGACCCGGGGTCAACACGTTTTTACCTGTCGCTGGAAGATGATCTGATGCGTATTTTCGCCTCGGAGCGTGTAGCGGGGCTGATGCAGAAATTAGGCATGGGCGACGGTGAGGCAATCGAGCATCCCTGGGTAACGCGTTCCATCGAAAATGCCCAGCGCAAGGTCGAAGCGCGTAACTTCGATATCCGCAAGGAAATTCTTGCCTATGACGATGTCGCCAATGACCAGCGTAAAGTAATCTATGAACAGCGTAATGAGTTGATGGCGGCGGCAGACGTTTCCGACATTGTTTCAGCGATACGCGAAGATGTCGTCAATGACGTCATTACACAGTATATTCCGCCTAAGACTATGGAAGAGCAGTGGGATATAAAAGGTCTGGAGGAACATTTGCATCAGGAGTTCAACGTTCAAATTCCGGTGCAAAAAATGCTTGATGAAGATAAGGCTCTGCAAGAAGCAGCCTTGCGCAATCGCATTATCGATATTCTGGAACAAAACCATAAAGAAAAAGAACAGCAGATTTCCAAGGAAGTCTTACAGCATGTTGAAAAATCAGTCATGCTGCAAGTACTGGATAACAGCTGGAAAGAACATCTGGCCGCGATGGACTACCTGCGTCAGGGCATTCACTTGAGAGGCTATGCGCAAAAAGATCCCAAGCAGGAATACAAGCGTGAAGCCTTTCAGATGTTCACTGCGCTGCTCGATCATATAAAGCATGAAGTCATCACTATTTTGGCAAAAGTTCAGGTCCGCCAGGAAGAAGATGTGCAGGCTCTTGACGAACAGATGCAGGCGCCGAAAGAGATGCATTTCGAGCATGCGGAGGTTTCGGCTCTGGAGGAGCCGCCACTGGAAGTTTCGCCAGAGGAGAAGCCCGCACAGCCTTTCGTTCGTGCCAGCGATAAGGTTGGTCGTAATGATCCTTGCCCTTGCGGGTCAGGCTTGAAATATAAGCAATGTCATGGCAAGTTAAGTTGATTCTTTAGATAAACCGCTTCCGGCAGTTAGGCAAACTGGCCGGAGAACCCGGGATAACGTGTTCGAATAACATATTACCGGGTTCTCCGGCCATTTTGTTATAAATAGCTAAGCTCCTGCTGATCTGAAAAATCCCTTAAAAATAACCATGCCCATGAGGCCGAGGCTTGATCAGGGTGTGTTTAATGGTTAACATCGATTTCATATAAATTCCTCAAGTATTAAGAATTATGCCGAATAGAAGTTTCAAGAAAAGTAAACCCGCTCCAGCCATTACTACGCTTCCGGACTTAGGAATGGATAAAGAACACTTGGTGGCCGATTTTAAACATTATTACGGGCACAGGCTTGGCAGAGACGAGCATTGCAAATCGCCGCATTATGCCTATGAAGCGTTGGCTATGGTTGTCAGCGATCGGCTTATAGTGCGCTGGAAGGAAACCTATAATGCATACAGGGATGAGGATTGCAAAAGAGCGTTCTATTTGTCCATGGAGTTTTTGATGGGGCGTACATTAAGCAATGCCATGCTTAATCTGGGCATTAATAATGCAGTCGATAACGCCATGTATGAATTGGGGCTGGAGCTTGAAGAACTGATCGACAGCGAACCGGATGCAGGTCTCGGCAATGGCGGCCTGGGGCGTCTGGCGGCGTGTTTTATCGACAGCTGCGCGACATTGCAGCTGCCTGTGACCGGATATGGCTTGCGTTATGAATATGGTATGTTCTCCCAGGATATCGTCAATGGAGAACAGGTGGAAAAACCGGACCATTGGCTGCGTAACGGCAATGTCTGGGAGATTGAGCGTCCTGAGTATACACATCGCATCAAATTCGGCGGACGTACTGAAACCCATGCCGATGAGCTCGGCAATAAAAAGGTTTATTGGGTCGATACCCATGACATATTGGCTGTTCCGTTTGATACGCCGATTCCCGGCTACCAGAACGGCACAGTCAACACGCTGCGTTTATGGAAGGCCACGGCAACGGAAGAGTTTGATTTGCAGGAATTCAATGCCGGCGATTATGCGGAATCGGTTGCGGCCAAGAATACGGCCGAAAATATCACCATGGTGCTGTATCCGAACGATGCCAATGAAAACGGCAAGGTTCTGCGTTTGCGCCAGCAATACTTGCTTGCCTCGGCAAGCTTGCAGGATGTGATTGCCAACTGGGTCGGACGGCACGGCAACGATTTTTCGGAATTTGCGGCGAAAAATTGTTTTCAGTTGAACGATACCCATCCGAGCATAGCGGTTGCGGAATTAATGCGTCTGCTGATCGACATGTACGGACTGGACTGGGATGAGGCCTGGCATATTACCCGCAACACGATGGCATACACTAACCACACGCTCTTGCCGGAAGCGCTGGAGCGGTGGTCGGTTGATTTGTTCAAGCAATTATTGCCCCGCCTGATGGAAGTCATTTTTGATATCAATGCCCATTTTCTGGCAGAAGTATCGGCACGTTGGCCCGGCGATATAGATCGGTTGGCGCGCATGTCGCTGATTGAGGAAGGCCCTCAGCAACAGGTCAGAATGGCCTATCTGGCGATAGTCGGCAGCTATTCAGTCAACGGTGTTGCCGAGTTGCATTCAAAGTTGCTGCAACAAGGCTTGTTTCGGGACTTTTATGAGCTCTGGCCGGAGAAATTCAACAATAAAACCAATGGCGTAACGCCGCGCCGCTGGCTGGCGGGCTGTAATCCGGAGCTGGCGCAGTTGATTACGGGAGCCATAGGCGATGGCTGGCTGACCGATTTGTCTTTATTGAAAAATCTGAAGCCGTTTGCCGACGACAAGACGTTCCGCGAACGCTGGTATCAGGTCCGGCAAAATGCCAAGGAAAGGCTCATCAATTATAAAAAGCAGGAACATGATATCGATCTGGACGCGGATGCTTTATTTGATGTGCAGGTAAAGCGAATTCATGAGTATAAGCGTCAATTGCTGAATATACTCCATGTCATTCATCTGTATGACCGCATTAAACGCGGTGACACGGCAGCTTGGACCAATCGCTGCGTGTTGATCGGCGGCAAGGCCGCACCGGGCTATTACATGGCGAAAAAGATCATAAAGCTGATCAATAATGTTTCCCATGTCATCAACAGCGATCCCGATATTGGCAATAAGCTGAAGCTGGTCTTCATGCCTAATTACCGGGTGTCGGCCATGGAAAAAATCTGTCCGGGCACTGATCTGTCAGAGCAGATTTCAACGGCCGGCAAGGAAGCCTCGGGCACCGGCAATATGAAGTTCATGATGAACGGAGCTTTGACGATTGGTACTTTGGATGGGGCCAATATCGAAATTCGGGAAGAAGTCGGTCATGAGAATTTCTTCCTGTTCGGTTTGACAGAAGCGCAGATTGAAGAATTGAGCCATCATTATGACCCTGCTTCAATCATCAGCCAGGATGAGGATCTGCAGCGTGTTATGAATCTGCTGGAGTGCGGGCACTTCAACCAGTTCGAGCCGGGCATCTTTGACGATATCATTGCATCGGTTAAAAGTCCGCACGACCCGTGGAAGACTGTTGCTGATTTCCGCAGCTATGTCGATGCCCAGAACCGTGTGGAAGATGCTTATCGCGATAAGGATCATTGGATTCGCATGAGTATCCTGAATTGCGCGGCTAGCGGTAAATTTTCCACGGATAGGACAATTGCCGATTACAATGACGATATCTGGAAACTGACGCCGGTCAGCGTAGGCAATAAAGATTAAGATGTTTCATATCGTCTTGTATGAGCCGGAAATTCCTGCGAATACCGGCAATATTATTCGTTTATGCGCGAATACGGGCGTTCAACTGCATTTGATTAAACCGCTGGGTTTTGAATTGGATGATAAAAAACTGCGCCGTGCGGGTCTCGATTATCATGAGTGGGTTGATGTCAGGGAACATGATTCCCTGGCCGCCTTCATGGATAGCGTCAGGCCTGAGCGCTTGTTTGCGCTGACTACCAAGGGGCGGCAAGTCTACAGTGAGGTGACTTTTCAGTCCGGGGATGTTTTTTTGTTCGGGCCTGAGACAAGAGGTTTGCCTGAGGCTGTTCTGGCGGGACTTGTTGCCGACAGGCGCCTGTATTTGCCTATGAGGGCGGAAAGCCGGAGCCTGAATTTGTCCAATACCGTTTCAATTGTCTTGTACGAGGCTTGGCGGCAGATGTCTTTTTCAGGCGCGCTGATAAAGTAGAGGTCCCTGCTCAGCCGATGAGCAGGGCGGTGCGATAAAAGTCAGTGGATGAACTGTCAATTGATTTTTAATGCTGTTCCTGTGAGGGCGGCATTAAGACTCGGATTTTTGCTCGCGCGCCAGCAGATTCTCCACTGCCGTCAGTGGTGGCAAGCCTTCGTATAAAACCTTATAAGTCTGTTCAGTGATAGGCATCTCTATGCCATATTTTTGAGCCAGCAGGAACGTTTCCTTTGCGGCTGAAACACCTTCAATTTCCTGGCCGATTTCCCGGGTTGCCGTCGCTCTGTCTTTGCCTTGGCCCAAAGCCAGGCCAAAGCGCCGGTTTCTGGACTGGTTGTCTGTGCTGGTCAGAATAAGGTCACCCAAGCCAGCCAAGCCCATGAAGGTTTCCTGTTTGCCGCCAAGTTTGACGCCTAGGCGGATGACTTCAGTGAGGCCTCGTGTAATCAAGGCCGCCCGTGTGTTGGCGCCAAAACCAAGGCCATCGGCAATGCCGGTGGCAATAGCCAGAACGTTTTTTACAGCGCCCCCTACTTCCACGCCAATCAGATCGGAACTGGTATAGGCACGGAAACGGCCGCTGTGCAGAATATCGGCTAATTGGTTGGCGAAGTTCGGCTGAAATGATGCGATCGTGACGGCGGTAGGCAGATCGGCGGCAACCTCGCGGGCAAAGGAAGGGCCTGAAAGGACGGCTGCAGGCGTTTGTGCAGAAAAGACTTCAGCCACTATTTCATGCAGTAATGCGCCTGTTTGCGGGTTAAAGCCTTTGGTAGCCCAGGCAATTTTTACATCATCGGATACATAAGACTTGAGCTTGATCAACGTATCTTTAAAGGCATGGCTGGGCACTGAAACGAGTATCAGGTTGCTGAATGCAGCAGCTTCAGCCAAGTCCGTTGTCACGGAAAGCGTTTCCGGAAAAGGCAAGCCAGGCAGATAGCGCGCATTTTGCCGATCTCTTGCCAGATTTGCGATATGATCCGGATTGTGGCCCCATAACAGTGTTTGACAACCGTTTCTGGCAGCCAGAATCGCAAGCGCCGTTCCCCAGGAGCCGGCGCCCAGAACAGATATTTTTTTATTCATATTCGGCTTAGTTGACGGACTCAGAGCTGGGGGCTTGATTTTGTACGTGTTGCAGGTGTTGTGCGTACAATGCGTCAAAGTTTACCGGCGCCAGCAGCAATTGCGGAAAACCGCCTTTTGCCACGAGATCGGAAACGACCTCCCGCGCATAAGGGAAAAGGATGTTGGGGCAGAAGCTGCCAACCATCGGGCCCATTTCCTGGTCGTTAAAGCCATTCAAGGCGAAAATGCCGGCCTGATTGACTTCAACAAGATAAGCTGTTGTATCGCCGCTTTTAACGGTGATGGTAATGGTAAGCGCTACTTCATAAAGCGAATTCTCCAACGTTTCAACATGCGTGCTGAGATTGAAGTCGACGGAAGGCTCCCATTTCTCGATAAATACTTTAGGTGAATTTGGGGTCTCGAAAGAAATATCCTTGGTATAGATCTTTTGAATGGAAAATTGTTTTTCTACGGTTTTATTTTCTTCGGCCATGAGGAATTATTGGTTAGTTTTATAGAGTAATCGTGAAATTTACGGGTTTGCACAAGCCGTTTGCTTAAAAAATCAGGCGGCAGCCTTATTTTTGCCGGGTATCTTTATGGGCAATTTATAATCGCCTTCCCAGGACTGCATGCCGCCGGTAATGACGAATACCTGTTCAAATCCTGCCTTGCTCAGTATTTTGCCGGCAGAAGCTGCGCGTGCGCCAGTTTGGCAGGCTATAAGAACAGGCTTTCCCTTGTGCGACGCCAGTTTTGAGAGATGTTCCGGCAGTTTGCTTAAAGGCGTGTTGATGGCGTTCTCAATATGACCTTGAGTAATCTCGTTCGGTTCGCGCACATCGATAACAACAGCCTCGCCGTCATTCATTTTGGCGACAGCCAATAAAGGCGAAATGTACTTGAATTTTTTGAATGCCGTGTCAAAAAATTCCTGTATTAATAAATAGGTCACTACAGCCAGCGCAAGAGATAAGATGTAGTGATTTAAAATGAATTCTAAATAGCGGTCCATAATAAATCGGTGTTGAATAAATGAAAGGAAAATAAATCAGTTGATGGAACAGAAGACGTCTTGCATCATTTTGATGAGCTGCAGCATGCGTTCGTCGTCGATGTAGTAATAAACACGGTTGGCTTCCTTTTTATGGCCGAGAATGTTTTTTTCCCGAAGAATGGCCAGATGTTGGGAAATATTGCTCTGGCTGGTTCCAACCTGTTCTACAATATCTTGCACGCTGACTGAATTAGTGCCAAGCACGCACAAAATTTTCAAACGCAATGGATGCGACATTGCCTTTAAGCAGCGCGCCGCTTTGGTGATGTCGGGGTCATTATATAAAATGTACTCGTCTTTAGTTTCCATAGGACTGCTTAATGTTGCTGGGTTGTCTGAGTCTAATTCTAAAAAAAGAACCCACGAAGAATTATTTATACACATCTATTAACGTGTATTACTATAATGACGACTTGCTTGCGAATTTTTATCAAGTTGCCAAATCAAAAAATTAGTAAATCTAACAAAATGATACCCCATTTTCAATCATTTTGGGTAATGAAGAAACAAAACAACATTTCCACTGATTGCGAGTCTAAAAGCAGTCGGTTGCAGTGAGTTTCTGCTTAAGCGTACGGAGATAAATAAAGAATGTTAAATCGGCCAAAGCCTTTGGTATTACTGATCCTTGACGGGTTCGGTTATTCGCAGGACAAAGAATACAATGCGATTGCAATGGCTAATACGCCCTGCTGGGATAGACTGCAGCGCGATTATCCCATGACTTTGCTGAATTGTTCCGGAAATGTCGTGGGACTGCCTGACGAGCAAATGGGAAATTCGGAAGTAGGGCATCTTCATATCGGAAGCGGTCGTTATGTGCCTCAGGATTTATCATTGGTCAATAATGCCATAAAAGACGGCAGTTTTTTTTCAAATCCGGTGCTTTGTCGAGCCGTAGATATCGCTAAAGAGTCAAACAAGGCGTTACACATCCTGGGTTTATTGTCTCCAGGCGGCGTACACAGTCACGAGGACCAGATTCTGGCGATGGTTGAACTCGCCGCCAGACGCGGCTTGAGTAAAATTTATATGCACGCATTTTTGGATGGGCGGGATGTACCGCCCAAGAGTGCCGCGTCATCGTTGCAATTGCTGGAAGCAAAATTCGCTGAATTGGGCGTGGGACGCATAGCCTCGATTACCGGACGGTTTTATGCCATGGATAGAGATAATCGTTGGGAGCGCGTAAAAGGCGCCTATGATTTAATCACAAAAGGCGAGGCGAGTTTTTATGTCGATTCGGCCATGGAGGGTTTAGAGTCGGCTTATAGCAGAGGAGAAACTGACGAGTTTGTTTCCCCGACTGCTGTTTTGGCGGGCAATCATCAGCCCATAGTTCTGGACCCTGATGATTCCATTGTTTTTATGAATTTCCGTGCGGATCGTGCGCGTGAAATCAGCCGGGCTTTAACGGAAATAAATTTTGATGCTTTTGACAGAAGCCATGAACCTCATAAAGGCTATTTCGCAACTTTAACCGAGTACCATCAGGATTTTGATTTCGACGTGGCTTTTCCTTCCATTGATATAAAGAATAGCTTGGGAGAAGTGCTGTCCAATTTAGGCATGAGACAGTTAAGGTTGGCTGAAACCGAAAAATATGCACATGTCACCTTTTTCCTGAATGGTGGCATGGATACGCCTTTTTCTGGAGAAGACAGAATATTAGTGCCGTCTCCCAAGGTCAAAACGTATGACCTGCAGCCTGAAATGAGTGCGCCGGCGGTGACCGATCATTTGGTGGAAGCCATTACGGGCGGAGAATACGATGTGATAATCTGCAACTATGCCAATTGCGACATGGTGGGGCATACCGGCGTGATCGACGCAGCCATTAAGGCGGTTGAAGCCGTGGATGCTTCATTACAGCACATAGTGGACGCATTGCTGACAGTGGGCGGACGCCTGTTGTTGACTGCTGATCATGGCAATATCGAACAGATGGTTGATAAAGAGACAGGGCAGCCTCATACCGCTCATACTACCAATCCGGTGCCTCTGGTCTATGTAGGCGGCGACAAGCCATTAGCCTCTGGCGGCAGTTTGTCTGATTTGGCGCCGACTATGCTGGCTATTTTAGGCATTGAGCAACCCGTTGAAATGACTGGTAGATCGCTTCTTAAATCTGTTTAACCTGTGAATGAGAAAAAAGATAGTTTTTTGTTTTTTGCTGAGCGCATTTATAAGTCAGGCTGTAGCCGATGTTTCGCAAAAAAGCAAGGAACTGGATAATGTTCAATCTGATATCAGGGCCGTCGAGCAAAATATGGAACGTATCCAGCAGGAAAAAGATACGTTAAACGCTCAATTGGCAGACATTGAAAGAAAATATGGAGAGACAGTCGCTTTATTGAAGGAGCTGCAGGAACAAATTGATCAGAAGCGGCAAAATCTGAGTCGGACCCAGCTGAACATACAGAACTATCAGGACGAAGTAAAAAAACATAATAAAGAACTGGCAGGTCAGATAAAAGCAGCCTACGCGATGGGGCAAAAAGAAAAGCTGAAGCTAATGCTGAATCAGCAAGACCCCGCTTTATCAAGCCGGATGATGATATATTACAATTATCTTAATAAGGCTCGCTTAAAGAAACTGGCGGACATCGACGAGGCCTTGAGGCATCTGAGTCAGCTGGATAAACAAAAAATAGAAGAAACTGAACTTTTAGAACAAAAACTGGAACAAAAGAAGGCAGAGCAAACAGCTTTGGCTGATGTCAGAAAACGGAGAAATGATGTACTGACGCAATTAAGTCGGGATTTTTCCTCAAATGAACAGCAATTAAATAGCTTGAAAGAAAGCGAAAATGAGTTGATGGCTTTGATTGCCTCATTGCAGGGAGAAAGAACCGATGAGTTCGCTCTTGATGCCGGCCAGGCAGGGTCTGCCAGGAATGAAGAAGATCTTCTGGCTTTTAAGAGCGATTCGGTTGACGACCAGGATGGAGCTGCTGAAATTAAGGCGGATTTTTCCAAACTTAAAGGTGACTTTTCCTTGCTCAAAGGCCGATTGCCTTGGCCGGTCGAGGGGAGGTTGGCGCAGAAGTTCGGCAGCCCGCGCTCGGAGGGGCTTTGGGATGGCGTATTGATCGAGGCTCGAGAAGGCACCGAAATACATGCCGTCACCAAAGGAGAAGTCGTCTATGCGGAATGGCTCCGGGGTTACGGTTTGTTGACTATCATTGATCATGGCAAGGGGTATATGTCCCTTTACGCTTTCAATCAGAGTCTTTACAAGCGTGTCGGTGAATGGGTGGAAGCGGGTGAGATTATCGCTTCCGTAGGGCAGAGTGGCGGGCGTAGCCAGCCTGGGTTATATTTTGGGATACGCAAGCAAGGCAAGCCGGTCGATCCTCTTGAATGGTGTCGGAAAGTAAGCCAGGATCAAGTTAGTTAATCATTGGATAATATTTTAGGAAATCGTATTCGGAGTTTTAAGATACATGCTAAAAAAGAAGAGCGTTTTTATATTGTTCCTGGGCATTATGCTGGGTGTTTTTGTAGGCACCTGTGGCAGCGTCTTTGCTGATCGGGATAATGCAGAGGTTGCCACTGATACTGAAGCACTGCCATTCGAAGATTTGCGGACATTCACGGAAATTTTTGGTCGGATCAAGCGGGATTATGTAGAACCTGTTTCTGATAAAAAATTACTGGAAGATGCGATTCGCGGCATGTTATCTGGGCTTGATCCTCACTCGGCCTATCTCATTGCAGAAGAGTATCAGGAGCTAAAGGAAGGTACTACAGGGCAATTTGGCGGCCTGGGTATAGAAGTAACGATGGAAAACGGCTTCGTTAAAGTGGTTTCGCCAATTGACGATACGCCTGCGCAAAGGGCGGGTATAAAAACCGGCGATCTTATTGTCCGGCTTGATGATCAGCCGGTTAAAGGCATGTCTTTGAATGATGCGGTCAAAATCATGCGAGGCGAGCCGGGCAGCAAGATTTTGCTCACGGTTGTGCGAGAAGGGGAGGAAGCGCCTCTGAAAATAACCATAACCAGAGACATAATAAAAGTTAAAAGTGTAAAAAGCCGGATGCTGGAAAAAGACTATGGCTATGTGCGTATCAGCAGTTTTCAATCCAGAACCGGGGAGAGTCTTAAAGAAGCTATCGCCGACCTGAAAAAGGAAAATGCGGGCAATTTAAAAGGCTTGGTGCTGGATTTAAGAAATAACCCCGGAGGCGTGTTAAATGCGGCTGTGGAAGTAAGCGATGCGTTCATTAAAAGCGGGCTTATCGTTTATACAGAAGGGCGTATTGAGAATTCTGAAATGCGATTCAATGCTTCTCCTGATGATATTATCGAAGGTGCGCCAATTGTCGTGCTGATTAACGCGGGTTCTGCGTCGGCTTCTGAGATCGTAGCTGGAGCCTTGCAGGATCAAAAACGAGCGGTAATCATCGGTGAGAAATCGTTCGGTAAGGGATCAGTTCAGACTATATTGCCTACAAGCAATGGCGCGGCTGTTAAATTGACTACTGCGCGGTACTACACCCCTTCAGGAAGATCTATTCAGGCTGAGGGTATTGAGCCGGATATTGCTTTGGCTCGTGTAAAACTGGAGTCAGTGGATAAGTCGGAATTCACGCCTGTGAAAGAATCAGATTTGTCGCATCATTTAACGAATGGCAACAAACGTAGAGATGAGAAAACGAATGTAGAGCAGACGGAAAAGGTTAAGGAAGAAATCCTGGAGCTCAAAGATTATGCAGTACATGAAGCACTGACCTTATTGAAAGGCATCAGCATCATGCATAGATAATCAATCATGCATAGATAATCATTAGTCTGGTTTGATATTCTGATAAAAAACCGCCCTTCAGGCGTTGCCTGAAGGGCGGTTTTTTTATGCCAAAATTTAAAGCCATAAAAATTCCGAAGAATTTTGCCAGTACAGATTGGCGGCGCTCAAAGATACGCTGGCGATTTTATGTTTGAACGAAGCGTGTCCGCAGCATAACACCCGGATGATCGAGTCGGTTGGCGGAGGGCTGGATGGGGCCGAGGATGTGAAAAGGTCAGGTGGGCATGATGATGCCCACCTGGCTATATTTTAATTGGTGGATTTTTGATAAATGACTGTAAAGTCATTTAGCGTAGACAAAGCTGCAGGCAGGTCTTCAGTTTTTTCAAGACTGAATGCATTGATGCCGACACGCGATAAATAAAATACCTGGTCCGGCATATAGTGTCCTGTCGCTCTGATTTCGCCTGTATATCGATAGCGATTTCTAAGCAGCCATGCATGAGAAAATGCGCGCCCGTCAGCAAAAGCAGGAAAGTTCAGTTCAATCAATTCAATTTTTTTCAGGTCTTCGGCAATGTTGTCAACCGAGTCAGAGGGTTCTAGCCTAACGCCTACCTTTCCATCATGATGCAACAGCTGCTGCTTGTCTTTATTCCAACGAGCCAGTGAAACGCTGATGTTGCCGGCCTTCAGTTCGGCGTCATCAGAAATATAATTCCAGCTGTCATCAATGATCTGCTTGTCTTTAATTATCTGCATAGACTTCTTCTTTGAATGGGGTGATTCCGACCCGTTTTACCATGTCCAGGAATGATTCATCGTCCAGGCGCTGTTTGACATAGACGTCAAGAATAGTCGTCACCACTTTGGCTACCTGGTCTTTGGCAACAGCGGGACCTAATCGTTCGCCAATTGCGGCTTCATTTTCCGAAGATCCGCCTAACGTCAATTGATACCATTCAACGCCTTTTTTATCAACGCCCAGGATGCCGATGTGTCCGACGCTTTGGTGCGCACAGCCGTTCATGCAGCCGGACATGTTGATTTTTACATCGCCTATGTCATGGATGTAGTCCATATCATCCAAGGCCTCATTGATTTCTTTGGCAATGCCGATGGAGCTGGCATTGGCCAGTGAGCAAAAGTCAAGGCCCGGGCAGCAGATCATGTCGGTCACAGTGCCAATGTTAGGCGTGGCCAGTTTCAGCGCGTCCAGTTTCTGCCATAGCGAAAACAAATCCGCTTGCCTGACATCGGCGAATACCAGATTCTGTCTGTGGGTGCTCCGGATCAGTCCGAAACTGTATTGATCCGCCAGGTCTGCAACCGCATCAAGCTGCGTATCTGTCATATCGCCGGGAGGTGAGTCCGGGGCTTTAAGCGACAGGAAGGTAATGCGATACCCTGGTACCCTGTGATTAAGGGTGTTATGTTTAATCCAGGTGGCGAAGGCTTTGTTTTCCTGTTGATGCTGCGCAAAGCTGGCGTCTTCCGCGGCGTTGGAATCGTAGGCAGGCGGGGTAAACTGGGCTTTTATCGCTTCAATCCGCTCGGCGCTAAGTTCCAGATTGTCCCTAATCTGCAGCCATTCTTCCTCAACTAACTTGGTAAACTCTTCCAGTCCGGCTTCTTTAACCAGAATCTTGATGCGCGCTTTATATTTATTATCGCGGCGCCCATATAAATTATATATGCGCAATATGGCTTCCAGATAAGACAGCAAATGCTTCTTTTCCAGGTAAGGCCTTATCACTTGGCCGATAATAGGTGTGCGGCCTAAGCCGCCGCCAACGAGCACTTGAAAGCCTACTTCACCTGCATCGTTTTTGACTAGATGCAAGCCTATGTCATGAAATTGAGTGGCAGCTCGATCAAGTTTGGCGCCGCTGACTGCAATCTTGAATTTGCGCGGCAGATAGGCGAATTCAGGATGCAAGGTAGTCCACTGCCGAATGATTTCACAATAAGGGCGAGGATCTTCAAGCTCATCAGTGCAAACGCCGGCTAAGTGATCTGAAGTCGTGTTTCTCAGGCAGTTGCCGCTCGTTTGAATGGCGTGCATCTGAACATCGGCCAGTTCTTCGAGAATGTCGGGAATTCTTTCTAGTTGCGGCCAGTTAAATTGGATATTTTGACGGGTCGTAAAATGACAATAGCCTTTGTCGTATTCGCGCGCAATATGCGCCAGTTTGCGAAACTGTTTGGAGGAAAGCAGGCCATAGGGTCCGGCTATTCGCAGCATTGGAGAGTGAGTTTGAATATAAACGCCATTCATTAATCTCAATGCGCGAAATTGATCGTCAGATATTTCGCCTTTTAAAAAACGCTCTGTTTGCCTTCTGAACTGGGCTACGCGTTCTTCAATAAGAGTTTGGTCGTCTTCGTTATACTGATACATGGATAGTGTATTTGTTATGCCTGTCGGGCCCGTATTCAAGAATGATTATCATATACTGCGAGCCATAAAATGACAAAGTTTATTATATGGTGGTAGTATTACCGGTTAAGATTCGGTCAGTGTTTATTAACTACTAAAAAATTAGGGGGTTATTTTGTTGCGGTTTTTCTTTCTTCTATTATCGATACTGGTATTGCCCGAAATGGCGATGGCAGCCGAAAAAATTGAAACGCTTGGGCTGACGGGGACGGAGCGTGGCATTTACACGGTTCTGATCTTTATTATCGCCTATGGGTTTGTTATGGCTGAGGAATTTACGCATATGCGTAAGTCCAAGCCGGTCATTCTGGCAGCTGGCATTATTTGGGCACATGCTGCTGTTTTAGCGTCTCAAGCAGGCGTTTCAGCACAAGATATGCACGAAGCTTTCGAACACAATTTGAAAGAATACGGAGCATTGATGTTATTCCTTTTAGTTGCGATGACTTATATCAACGCAATGACGGAACGGAATGTGTTTGAAGCCTTGAGATCCTGGCTGGTAAGAAAACAGTTCGGATACCGTCAACTGTTTTTGATTACTGGCGTGATTACTTTCTTTTTGTCCGCTATAGCGGATAACCTGACGGCCGCATTATTGGTCGGAGCGGTAGTTATGGCGGTAGGTGCTGATAATGCGAAGTTTGTCAGCCTTGGCTTCATTAATATTGTTGTTGCAGCTAATGCGGGCGGCGCTTTCTGTCCTTTCGGCGACATTACTACGCTGATGGTCTGGCAGGCAGAATATGTCCAGTTCTTCGACTTCTTCAAGCTTTTCATACCTTCAATGGTGAACTACGGCGTTCCAGCGGCATTTATGTATTTTGCCGTGCCCGATGAGCAACCTCAGGCTACCAGTGAACAAGCGGTGCAGTTAAAGCCCGGAGCGATCCAGGTTTGCGTATTATTCTTGCTGACGATTGTTACAGCGGTAAGCTTTCATCAGGTTCTGCATTTGCCGCCTTTTATGGGCATGATGGTTGGCCTTTCCGCATTGATGATTTATGGATACAGCATCAATATCATGTATTCATCACAGGGCCAGCGGTTTGATATTTTTAATAAAGTCCGTGATGCTGAATGGGATACCTTATTCTTCTTCTTCGGCGTTGTGTTCGCTGTAGGCGGATTAGGATACATCGGTTATCTTGAACTGCTGTCAGGCGCTTTATACGATGGTTTGGGACAGACAACTGCCAATATCCTGGTCGGTCTGATTTCAGCGGTTGTCGATAACATCCCTGTCATGTTTGCAGTGCTGAATATGAATTTGGATATGAATCTTTATCAGTGGTTGCTGGTTACCCTGACTGCAGGCGTAGGCGGTTCCTTGCTGTCAGTGGGTTCAGCTGCGGGCGTAGCCTTGATGGGTCAATCCAATCATAAATACACCTTCTTCAGTCACTTGAAATGGACGCCAGCGATTGCTGCCGGTTATGTCGGAAGTATCGTTGTTCATTACCTGATTAATGGCTGAAATTTCTAACATGCACCGCATGAAAATGCGGTGCTTTCTCGCTGGCAAGGTCAATGGCAGCTGAAAAAAGTTGGCGGTCGGCCTTTTCTGTTTATGCTCAGCCGCGCGTGCTGAGCATGATGCTTCTCGGTTTTTCAGCCGGGTTGCCTTTTCTATTAGTCTTTTCCACGTTATCCGCCTGGTTAAGGGATGAGGGCGTGACTCGTTCCGTCATCGGTTTTTTTAGCTGGGTGGGGCTGACTTATTCAATAAAAATATTCTGGGCTCCTGTGATCGACAGGCTGCGACTGCCTTTGTTCACTAGGTTATTGGGTAAAAGGCGAGGCTGGATGTTTCTTGCTCAATTGGGAATCATGGTTGGTCTGGCAGGTATGGCGAGTTCGGATTCGCACACGCAATTACAACAGATTGCTTTATTTGCCGTATGGGTGGCATTTTGCTCGGCTACGCAGGATGTCGTTATTGATGCCTACCGCATTGAGGCTGTCAAACCGGAATATCAGGGGGCAATGGCGGCAACTTATGTGTTAGGGTATCGAATTGCGTTGCTGGTATCTGGTGCGGGCGCTTTTTATATTGCGGATTATTCGAACTGGAAATTGGCTTACTTTGCCATGGCGGCAGCAATGCTTGTCGGCATAGTCACGACGCTCTGTTTAAGCGAGCCTGAGCACAAGCAAGCTAAAGCCGTGGAAACCCTTGAGAGTAAGCTTGAGATGGCATTGGGCGTGAAAAAGCGTCAGCATGTCTGGCAGCGTGTGCTGGCAAGTATTTCCGATGCTGTTTTGAGTCCGTTTGTGGAGTTTTTCAGCCGCAACGGCGCCGTTGGTCTGTTGATTCTGACGCTCATTGCAGTTTACAAGATGAGCGATATCACAATGGGGGTAATGGCGAATCCGTTTTATCTTGATTTGGGTTTTAGTAAAAAAGAGATTGCTGAAATCAGCAAGGTTTTTGGTTTTTTTATGACCATTGCGGGCGCAACCTTGGGCGGCTTGCTAGTGGTCAGATATGGTATTATGCGCCCCTTGCTGTTAGGTGCGATTATAGTGGCGAGTACTAATCTGCTATTTGCCGTTTTGGCGATCAGTGAGCCTAGCCTATGGTTGTTGGCAGGCGTAATAAGTGCCGATAATTTAAGCGGCGGTATAGCGACCTCCGTTTTTATTGCGTATCTTTCCAGTCTGACAAACACAGCCTATACCGCCACACAGTATGCTTTATTCAGTTCCCTGATGACATTGCCGGCGCAGCTTTTGGGTGGTTTATCCGGCATTATTGTTGATACTTACGGCTATTATGTATTTTTTATTTACGCGTCAGCCGTAGGTTTGCCAGCTATTATTCTGGTGCTGGTACTGATGCGTTATCAATATTTGACTCAAGCTCGTAATCATAGTCCATAATAAGCGGTGCATGGTCGGAGAAGCGTTCTTCTTTATAGATTGATACAGCTTTCACTTTGTCTTTGAGGCCGGCGCTAATGATCTGATAATCAATACGCCAGCCTACGTTTTTCATCCAGGCCTGGCCTCTGTGCGACCACCAGGTATATTGTTCGGCTTCTTGATTAATCAGTCTGAAAGCGTCCAGCCAGTGATTGCTGGCGAATAACTGGGTCAGCCAAGTTCTTTCTTCCGGCAAAAAACCCGAGTTTTTCTGATTGCCTCGCCAGTTTTTCAAGTCGATCTCTTTATGGGCAATGTTCCAGTCGCCGCAGATAATGTAATCTCTCCCGCTTTGCGCGCACTCTTGCAGATAGGGCTGAAAGCGATCCATGAATTTAAACTTTATTTGCTGTCGCTCCTCTCCGGAGGTGCCGGATGGCAGGTAAAGCGATATCACGCTGAGTTTGTCAAATTGCGCTTCGATGAAGCGGCCTTCTGCATCGATGTCGGGCCAACCTATGCCTCTTATAATTTTATCGGGTTGTTTTTTGCTGTAGATCGCCACGCCGCTATAGCCTTTTTTCTCCGCGTCATGATAGAAGCAGTGATAACCGGCCGGGCAGAAGAGCTCGGGGTTTAGCTGGTATAGTTGGGCTTTTGTTTCTTGTATGCAGATGATGTCGGCATTTTGTAAGTGCATCCATTTGAAAAAGCCCTTGCTCTCTGCCGAGCGAATGCCGTTGGCATTTAGTGTAATAATGCGCATGCGTATAAATTGAGTTGCGGTTTTAGTATGAAAAACGTATTATACGGGGTTCTTCAATAAGTATGTAGCCCGTCCATGGGTAATGTGAAAGTGATATGAAACCAGAAATTCATCCTGAATATAAACAAATTACCGTAACATGTGGTTGTGGTAATACATTTGAAACGGGTTCTGTATTAAAAGGTGACTTGCAAATAGAGGTTTGCTCCTCATGTCACCCTTTCTACACAGGCAAGCAGCGCGTTGTCGATACAGCAGGTCGCGTTGATAAATTCCGTAAGAAATACGGCAAATAACTTTTTGGGTTTTTTGTTCCTGCAGTCTATAGATATAGCTCAGCAATTTCAGAAAACGCTGGCTGTATCTAAGCTTTAAAAAAGCTGTTCAATTAAATATATAGCAGCGGCAGAGATAGTTACACATCAAAAAAGCTGGGGTTGTTCTTATGGCCCCAGTTTTAGTTCTCAATATTTGTATGTTGTACGTCAGCGTATTCTAAAACAGGGCTTCAATCGGTTTCTCATGAGGCTGACTATAGTCACTGGGTAAATTTTCAAACACTGGCGCGGATTGATTCGGGGCGTGCTCGGCCTGAAAAAATTCCCATATTCCATTTCGGCTTCCTTCGGGCGTCAGCAGACCTGTCTGAGGATCGATAAATGCCTTTACTATGCCTTCAGGCGCATCAAAGGGAATTTCAGGTGTGTTTTTCAGCGCTGTCTGCATAAATTCTATCCACATCGGCAAGGCAGTGGCGCCGCCTGTTTCAAGATTTCCTAATGACGCATAGTTGTCAAATCCAACCCATGCTGTAGCTGCGATCGAAGGGGTATATCCATTGAACCAGGCGTCGCGCTGTTCGTTGGTTGTACCCGTCTTGCCGGCCAGATCCTGCCGTTCCAGAACTTTTGCGCGAGTTGCCGTGCCATGTTGAACAACGTCTCTTAACAAGGAATTCATAAGAAAATTAATTCTTGGTGAAATAATCCGCGGGGCATAGGTTTTATTCAATTCCTGATTGCTATCGCACGACGGGCAGGCAACTCTGGGTTTTGCCTGATAGATGACTTCGCCCTCATTGGATTCAATGCGTTCAATGAAATAGGGCTTAATAAGAAAACCGCCATTAGCGAATGCGGCGTAAGCTCTTGCCATTTGCAGCGGTGATGCATATCCGCTGCCTAATGCCAGAGAAAGGCTTTTGGGCAATTGCTCATGTGTAAAGCCAAAACGCAAAGCCGTGGAAACGGCTTTTTCAATGCCTATTGCTTTCAAAAGGCGAATGGAAATAATGTTTCTTGAGTGAGTTAGAGCTGATCTAATGCTGGTGGGACCAAAAAACTTTCGGTTGTAATTTTCAGGGCGCCATTCCTCGTTTTCCTGGCTTTGATCCTCAACGACAATGGGGGCGTCGTTAATAAAGCTGGCCGTGGTATAGCCTTCCTCTAGCGCCGCAGTGTAAATGATGGGTTTAAAGCCCGATCCCGGCTGTCTTTTGGCTTGGGTGGCGCGATTGTATTTGTTGTGAGAGAAGTCGAAGCCGCCGGATAATGCCAGGATTGCGCCATTGATGGGATTTATTGAAACAAAAGCCCCTTCTGCTTTGGGTACTTGAGTTAAAGCCCAGGTATCGTTTTTCAATTGCCGGACCCGAATGATGTCTCCGGGCTTTAGAAAGCTTTTTACTGCATTCTGAGCCCATTTGATATTTTCCCAGGGAATTTCAATGGTGACGTTATTTTGAAGTCTGGCAGTAGCCGTGCTTTTATCGACGCTTACAATATAGGCTGGCCGGGTATCGCCGATAATGGGAATGTCTCTGAAATTGTTGACTGTATTGATGCTTGCATGAGGTACTGAATGATATCCGTGACGCTCATCATAAGCGTGTAATGTATTTCTAAGCGCCTGATCAGCCGTTGTCTGCAATGATGAGTCGATCGTTGTGTAGATTTTAAAACCCGATGTATACGCTTCTTCACCGTATTTATCGAAAAGCTTTTGTCTGACCATTTCAGCTAAGTAGGGCGCTGAAAGCTCAGGCAATACGTATTGCAGTTTTGCGGTTGAAGGCTGGTTGGCGGCGCTTTCAAATTCCTGCTGAGTTATATAGTTAAGCTCAAGCATCCTTCGTAAAACATAATTGCGCCTTTGCAGCGCCCGAGTCTCATTGGTAATCGGATTATACGCCGAGGGGGCTTTAGGTAAGCCGGCGATCATGGCGTGTTCAGCAAGCGTCAGCTGATTAAGGGCTCTGCCGTAATACGTCTGGGCAGCCGCAGCGATGCCATAGGCTCTATGGCCCATGTAGATCTGATTCAAATAAAGTTCAAGGATTTGCTTCTTTGAATATTCGTTTTCTATTTTTAGCGCCAGAATAATTTCTTTTATTTTCCGGATATACGTTTTTTCTCTGCCAAGCAGAAAATTACGCGTGACCTGCATGGTAATCGTACTGCCGCCTTGTCTTTTTTTTCCGGTCAAGGCCAATTGTATGGCGGCTCGCAATAAGCCCTTATAGTCAACGCCGGGATGCTTAAAGAAGCGTTCATCTTCGGCTGCCAGAAAAGCATCAATAAGCTGCTTGGGAACCTCATCAATTTTGATTGGAGTGCGCTTTTTCTCTCCAAATTGAGCAATAAGAAGATTATCTTTGCTGTAAATGCTGAAAGGGATCTGATACTGAACATTGTGCAGGGCTTTTATGTCCGGCAGTTCCATTGATAATTTTTGATACAGCAAATAGCCGGCGAGCGCTAAGCAGGCGCTGATCGCTATAAAAAAAGCAATCAATCCCATCAAAATTTTTCCGCACAGCATTTTTATAGTCACAAGTAAGCCTGAATAAAATCTACGTTATAGAGGAACTACAGCTTATCAAGAATAACAAGATCTTCCAGTCAAATGCCGATTGCAGCAATCTTCGCTCGAGTATAGTGGAACCGGTCACACAAATAAATTGGATATTTTGCTCATCAAAATAAAAAAATAAAAAACACTACTATACTTCTGACAGTGATTAGTTTTTTGACTGCTGAACATACGAGAGACAGGCTTTCAATTTATGCAATACATTCATAATCAAGTTTTCCGAGAGTTAATTCATGAGTTGGTTTAATCAAAAACAGAATGCTGTTCTTGGTGTTGATGTAAGTACAGCTGCAGTAAAGTTACTGGAATTGAGCAAGGTCGGGGCTCGTTACCGGGTCGAGAATTATGCGGTAGCGTCTTTGCCGCAAGACGCCATCATTGATAAAAATATCGCCAATATCGATGTTATAGCTGACGCCATAAAAGTTGCATTAAAGCAGTCCGGGTCAAAGCTCAAGCAAGCGGCTGTAGCAGTTGCCGGTTCGGCTGTCATGACAAAAATTATAACCATGCCTGCTTCACTATCCAGCGATGAAATGGAAGAGCAGATCATGGTTGAGGCTGATCAATACATACCTTATTCCCTTGATGAAGTTAATCTCGACTTTGAAGTGCAAGGCGAAAATGAAAATAATCCGGACATGGTCGATGTGCTGCTTGCCGCCTCAAGAAAGGAAAATGTGGACGACCGGGTTGAGGCATTAGCGAAAGCCGGTTTGAAGGCCAGAGTGGTCGATGTAGAGGCATTCGCAATGGAAAACGCATTTACATTGCTCGCCGATCAATTGCCGGATTCATTAGAGGGACGAACCATCGCCATCGCCGACATAGGGGCAACAATGGCCACCTTAAACGTTCTTCATGATTGCCGGACCGTATATACGAGGGAGCAAGGATTTGGAGGGAGGCAGCTGACTGAAGAAATTCAGCGCAGATATGGTTTGTCTTATGAAGAAGCCGGTTTGGCAAAAAAACACGGTGGATTGCCGGACAATTATGCCACTGATGTACTTGAGCCGTTTAAAAGGGCTATGGTGCAGCAAATTGCTCGGTCATTACAGTTCTTTGTCTCGTCAAGTGCCAATAGAGGCATCGACAGCATCATTCTGGCTGGCGGTTGCGCTTCAATTCCCGGTGTGGAAAAGCTGGTTGAACAAAGCTTAGGCGTGCCTACCTACATTGCCAATCCTTTCATCAACATGGCCTTATCCAATCGAGTGAAACCACAGGTATTGAGTAATGATGCTCCGGCAATGATGGTTGCCTGCGGGTTGGCATTAAGGAGCTTTGACTAATGACAAAGATCAATTTACTTCCTTGGCGCGAAGAGCTGCGTAAGCAAAAAAAGCAGGATTTTATAAATGTGATTGTTTTATCAGTTCTGCTTACGATTGCTGTTCTTGGGCTGGTTCACTTCTATATTGAAGGGCTGAAAGAATACCAGGAGCGAAGAAATAAAATGCTGCAGGATGAAATAGCGTTGCTGGACAAAAAAATTCAGGAAATCAAGGATATTGAAGAGAAAAAAAGCAAGTTGCTGGCCAAAATTGATGTGATTCAGCGACTGCAGGAAAGTCGCCCGGAGATCGTACATTTATTCGATGAAATCGCTCGAACGACACCTGAAGGCGTCTTTCTTACCAAATTCACCCAAACCGCATCCGACCTGACTTTTGATGGCAAGTCGCAATCGAACGCGAGAGTTTCTGCTTTTATGCGCGCGATAGATATATCGCCTTGGCTGCAAATACCAAAGCTTGATGTGATTCAGTCGAAGGACAAAACCAATTCTGAACAGTTAAGTGATTTCACAATGCATGCGAAGCAGGGCAAGCAAAAGGCCGAAGACGTGAATGGGGAGGTGACCAATGAATCTGTCAGACATTAATTGGGATTTTAACGCGGCCGGCACATGGCCATCACCCATCAAGGCGGCAATCGTTTTACTGATATGTTCTGTAGTGGCCGGCGGAGGCATTTACTATGACACCGTTGACCAGTTAGAGGAGCTTGAAAATATTGAGCAGCAGGAGAAGGACTTAAGGCTCACGTTTGAAACGAAACAAAAAAAGGCGGTCAATCTCCAGGATTACCGGGATCAGTTAGCGCAAATTGAAGTTTCATTACATGAAATGCTCAGGCAGATGCCCACTAAGGAAGAAGTTGCAAGCCTGCTCATTGATATTTCACAGACAGGATTGGCGAGCGGCCTGGAATTCAGATTGTTTAAGCCGGCCGCTGCCGTGAACAAAGATTTTTACTCAGAGTTGCCGATTAATATTGAGGTAATAGGGAAATACGAGGAATTGGGCTTGTTTGTAAGTGGGGTGGCTGCTCTGCCCAGAATTGTGACCGTGCATGATGTCAATATTGTTCCTATCGATAAAAGCAAAGGCAAAGATAAAGACAAGTATGAAGCGGGAGACATGTTGATGAATGCGACGATAAAGACCTATAACGAAAACGTTGATAAAGCGGTCTCCAGCATCAAGAAGAGAAGGGGGAAAAAATAATGGGACGCAAAGGTTTGCCATTATTGATTAGCAGGCGGACGGGTATACAGATAGGCTGCACCGTTTTTCTCATTCTATTGGCAGGGTGCGGAAATGACGATTTTTCAGATCTGAATCGTTATATCTCTGAAGTGAAAGCCAGGCCTAAAGGTCCGATTGAGCCATTGCCCGAAATTAAAGTTGTTGAGCCATTCATCTTTAAGCCGGAGGGGTTGCGTGACCCATTCAGGCCGCTGGAACAGACTGAGCAGGCGGATGGGGCGGATGTTGGAACAGGTAGCGGTATAAAACCCGATACTTCCCGTCGTAAAGAAGAGCTGGAGGCGTTCTCTCTGGACAGTTTAAGAATGGTGGGCACTGTGGTTATGAAGTCAGGTTTGTGGGGGCTGATAAAAGCAAGTGACGGTACGATTCATCGCGTTCGGGTTGGGAATTATATGGGAAAAAATTATGGAAAAATTATACGGATATCCAACGATAAAATTGAACTGACGGAAATCGTTCCTGACAAGCCGGGATCATGGCGCGAACAATCCGCTTCATTAGCTTTGTCAGAGTGATTTCGAGGATAACAAAATGAATAATAAACATAGTGACATTATGTTGAATAGAATGGGACGTTCCCTATGGGCGCGCATCGGCTTAAGCTTATTTTTATTTATATTCCAAATTGCAACCGCGCAAGCCGGTGGCGTATCCGTTCAGGGTATAGATATCGCGACCTTGCCCGGCGATAAACTGCAGATACAACTGGAAATGAACGGTGCAGCCGTTGAACCTAAAGTCTTTCATACGGATAATCCTGCCAGGATTGCCCTGGATTTTCCTGGAGTGAAAAATGCGTTGGATAAAAAGGAATATCCGATAAACCAAGGGGCTGCACGTAACATTTACGTGGCGGAAGGGGCCGATAGAGTGCGTATCGTACTCAATCTGGTTGAATCCGTGCCTTTCGATACCAAAGTGATCGGAAATAAAGTGCAGCTTACTTTAACCAGCGCAAAAGCAGTTATGCCTGAACGGTCTGCTCCGGTTGTTCAAAAGCCTGCAACAACTTTAGTATCCAGTTTAATGCCTGAACAGATTATCAGAGGACTGGATTTCAAGCGCGGAGAGAGAGGCGAAGGGCGCATACTGGTTTCTTTGGCAAATCCCAATACCATCGTAAACAGCAAGGAAGAAGGCGGGAAAGTTGTTATCAGTTTCCTGAATACGCAATTGCCGGGTAATCTGGAGAAAAAACTCGATGTATCCGATTTTGCAACACCGGTTAGGTCTATCGATGCTGTTTCGTCAAACAATGGCTCCGCCATTACAGTGTCGCTGCAAAATAGTCTTTATGATTATTCACTTTTTCAGTCAGAAGGATTATTGACTGTGGAGTTCAGACCAATAACTGCCGAAGAAAAAGAAGCGGTTGACAAAAAGAGAGCGAAATACACCGGTGACAGGTTGTCTTTGAATTTTCAGGAGATCGATGTTCGTAGCGTTATTGCGGTCTTGGCTGAATTTACCGGGCAGAATGTGGTTGCCGGTGACGACGTTACTGGAACCGTTACCTTGAAGCTGGATGATGTGCCCTGGGATGAAGCTCTGGACTTCATCATGATGACCAAGGATCTGGAAAAGTATGAGACAGGCAATGTCACATTGATTGCGCCACAAGGCAAGATTAAGAAATATAAGGAAGAACAGCAAAAAACAGAGACTGTCGTTGAACAGTTAGAGCCTTTAGTAACCGAATACCTCAAAATTAATTATGCTAAAGCAGAGGACTTTAGAAACTTATTGTATGGGCAAGATGCCAGTGCCGTAGGTAGCTGTTCCCGTATTACCAAGTCAGAGCTTGAATCATCCGGCGGCAATCAAAGCCAAAATCAAGGTCAAAATCAATACCAAAATCAATTCCAAAACCCATTCCAGAACCAAGGTCAAAACCAAGGTCAAAATCAGGGCTTCGGAGACCTGGGAAATAATTTAGGCTCTAATAATGATCGCTTGGTGTTGCTCTCCGCTCGAGGATCTGCAGTTGTAGATTCAAGAACCAACACTCTGATTGTGCGCGAAACAGCAAAACGGTTGGAAGAAGTAAAAAAATTGATACGCAAACTGGATATTCCGGTGCGTCAGGTTATGATTGAGTCAAGAATAGTTATCGCATCTAATACATTTGCGAAAGAACTGGGAGTGAGGTTTGGTGTCGCAAAACAAGCCGAAGCCGGTTCCGGCAAGGTATTCGCTGTGGGTGGACGAGGAACTCGAGGCAACGGCAATGCTCAAGTTGATGAGAACGGTAACATTGGTACGCTAAATGATGCGCTGGTGGATCTGGCTACAACCTCTAATCCTTATGGCGCCTTAGGCATGACCTTGGCAAGAGGTGCGGATTATGTGTTAAATCTCGAGTTATCGGCATTGCAGGATCAAGGACGCGGCGAACTCATCTCCAATCCAAGAGTCATGACCTCTGACCGCTGCCTGGCAGTGATTCAACAGGGCGCCAAAATTCCTTACTTGTCTTCAAGCGCTAATACCGGAACAAATACCGTATTCGTCGATGCGGTGTTGCAACTGGGCGTATTGCCTCAGATAACGCCTAACGGTAGCGTGATTATGGGCTTATATATCACTAAAAACACGCTGGGCGAAGAAGCGACAGAACTTGGCGACCGTATGATTGACAAGCGGGAACTTAGAACCAGTGTGCAAGTGAACGATGGCGAGACGGTTGTGCTCGGCGGCGTCTTTGAAGAAGAGATAAATAACGATACTAACAAAGTGCCGTTTTTTGCGGACCTGCCTGGCATAGGCTTCCTGTTTAAGCGTACATTCAATCAGGATGATAAAAGGGAATTGCTGATTTTCGTAACACCAAAAATTGTCAAAGACGCATTATCATCTTATTGATAGCTTCTACTTGGAGCAAAAAGGGGGCATAATGCCCCCTTTTTTTATGCTTAAATCTTAAAGAGTCAAGTAACTCATGACGCAATCAGAAAATATCTATTTAATTGGTCTCATGGGTGCCGGAAAAACCACTATAGGCCGGCAGTTGGCGAAGGCGCTCAAATTGCCCTTTTATGACAGCGATAAAGCGATTGAAGAAAGCACGGGCGTAGACATCTCTACTATTTTCGAATTTGAAGGCGAGGAAGGATTCAGGGATCGCGAACAGAAAATGATCCAACAGCTAACGCAAAAGGAAGGCATTGTGCTGGCTACCGGCGGCGGTGCAATTTTGCGGGAACAGAACCGCAAGCTATTGAAGGAAAATGGTTTTGTTGTTTACTTGCAATGCTCGGTGGAAAGAATTCTGGAAAGGACACGCAGAGATTCCCAACGGCCGTTATTACAGACTGATAACCCTAAAGGACGGCTAGAAAACCTGTTTGCACAGCGTGAGCCTCTCTATTTGTCATGTGCCGACTATAAAATTGACACCAGTGTGATGCAAAGCAAAACAGTTGTTAACCATATACTGGAAAAATACAGATCTGTTAATCGTTTACGTAAATGAAAAAATTACTTGTACAGTTAGACGACCGTAGTTATCCGATATATATAGGCTCCGGTTTATTGAACCGTCCGGAACTCTTAACTCAGCATATAAAATCCAGGCAGGTTCTGGTTGTTACTAATGAAACCATAGCACCATTATATCTGGATGCGATTTTAAAGAATTTGCAGAGCTATATTGTTGAAACGGTGGTTTTGCCGGATGGCGAGCAATATAAAACTTTAGATTTTGTCGCCAGGATCTTTGATAAGTTACTGGCCGGCAAATTTAGCCGAAACGCGACCTTGATCGCTCTGGGAGGCGGCGTCATAGGGGATATGGGCGGCTTTGCCGCAGCCTGTTACCAAAGAGGCATTCCTTTCCTTCAAATACCGACAACCTTGCTGGCGCAGGTTGATTCTTCAGTGGGCGGAAAAACCGGTGTCAATCATGCGCTGGGAAAAAACATGATCGGTGCTTTTTATCAGCCGCAGTGCGTTATTGCCGATGCCGATGTATTGGATACACTGGATGACCGTCAACTGTCAGCGGGATTGGCGGAAGTGATAAAATATGGCTTGATCAGGGATGCGGAATTTTTTGTGTGGCTGGAAAATAACATGGATGCGCTGCTGGCAAGAGATAAGCAGGCGCTTGCCTTTGCCATTGAACGGTCCTGTATCAACAAAGCTGAAGTTGTCGCTGAAGATGAAACAGAATCAGGGGTTAGGGCCACATTAAATTTGGGTCATACTTTTGGTCATGCAATTGAAACAGGCGTAGGCTATGGTCAATATTTGCATGGCGAAGCCGTAGCCATCGGCACCTGCCAGGCGGCCGACCTTTCCAGAAGAAAAGGCTGGCTGAATGACGAGGATGTGGCAAGAATAATGGCGCTTTTTAAAAGAGCCAAATTACCTGTCAATCCACCGGAAGAAATTGACTCGCAAAGATTCCTTGAATTAATGGCGGTTGACAAGAAAAATGTAGACGGTCAAATAAGGTTGATTCTGCTGAAGAAAATTGGTGAAGCAACCTTGCCAACAGACGTAAATCAAGAACTATTAGAAGTAACGCTTAAAACCTATGGTAGATAATGATACCTTTACGTATCATCTGAAAAAGTCGGCGGACAGACCAGTCGATACGACCGCTCGCTCTTTGATAACGCAGGAAAGAACTCAGAAGCTTGAGTTACTGACTCATCTGCTTGCCAACTTAACACAGCCTCTTATCATCTGCGGGCCGGAAGGCATTGGTAAAACAACTTTGCTGAGAGTCTTGCAAGAACGCAAGGTTGACGCCTGGTTGTATTGTCCAATACAGGGCAATGCCGATTTAAGTTTTGAAAAAATTCAGGAGCACATGGCAAAGGCCATCACGCAGGATAAGTCTGAGAAGCATGGCCTGGCTTTGGCGGCCGCCTTTGACCAGCATGAAAGCCAGAAGAGAAAGGTAATCCTGACCATTGATAATGCAGGTCAGCTAGTACCAGGTCTGGTAACGACAATTATTCAATATGCTGCCTTAAACCCTGCGTTAAGGGTGGTTTTTGTTTTGACGCATGATGAACTGCACATAAAAAGCAGATCGGACCGGGCTATTGATAATTGCTATTTTATAGAAATACCGCCTTTATCGGAAAAACAATGCGGCGAGTTTTTACAGCATTTATCAACACAGCCCCGGGCGCAAATTTCATTTAATGCCATCAATGAGAACATGGTGGAGGCCATCTATAAGGAAACGCACGGCATTCCAGGGAAAATTATCGCTGAATTGCCCGCTTTGGCAAGCAATCCCAAACCTGGCGGTAATGCCAAATGGATACTGCCGGCTGCCGTAGTCGCATTGATTGCCGTAGCCCTCAGTGTGCAGTGGATGAGTTCGCTACCGCGTAAAGAAGATAACGCCTCTACCGGTTCTTCTGCTGGCCAGAAGATCGCTATTGAAATAGCGCCGCCATCAGCTGTAACTTCGACTGAAAGCGCCAAAAACGGACAGTCTGTGCAACCAGTGCAAACACCGCCGCAACAGCAGAAACCGATCAATGAAAAGATTTTGACGCAGCCTGAAGCGGAAGACGCGCTAGACGATCCAGACGCATTAGATACGCCAGAGGTGGCAGAAGATGTCTCTGAGGAAATGGATGCGGTTCCGTCCGACCATGACATGGAAAACAGAGGCGTTGCCAATGAGATTCAGCCAATAAACGACAAGCCTGAAAAGCCGGAAACAGATAAAATTACTACCAGTGCCGAACAGATTGAATCTAAAAAACCGGAAATCAGTGATAAGAAAAAAAATGTAGAGGATGCTATTGTTGCCTCTAAAGAGAAACAGGCAGCAAAGCCTGTCACTCAAGAAAGCGAAAAGCAACCGCCAGTCACCCAGACGGCTAATGGTTACACGCTGCAGCTCATGGTTTTATCCAAACAACAATCGGTAGCGGATGTGCTGAAAAAATACCCGTCGTTGGGGATTAAACAAAGCCGGAAAATAACCAATGGCAGGGAACTCTATGTCCTGATGTACGGTTCTTTTTCCAGTGCGGCGCAGGCGATTCAGGCCCGGAATTCACTGCCGCCAGAGTTTCGCAAAGCCATACCTGTAAAAGTGGGTGCAATTAAATAAAGACCTGTAAACCTCGGCGGACAAAAATTGAATAGTTGAGTGGCAGATCTTTCGAATTTCTATGCTTCAGTGTGTTTAGGATAAACAGCATTCTTTGAGTGTTAGTATCCTGTGACTGAAGATAAATCTAAACCGGAAAAATCGATATAAAGCAATGACAGAATTAAAAAACGACACCTTGATCAGAGCTCTTTTAAAGCAACCTGTTGATCGAACGCCGGTCTGGATGATGCGTCAAGCGGGACGATATCTGCCTGAATATAGGAAAGTCAGGGAGCAGGCCGGCAGTTTTTTAAATCTGTGCACCAATCCTGAGCTGGCGTGTGAAGTCACTCTGCAACCGTTGAGGCGGTTCGATTTCGATGCAGCCATTCTGTTCTCCGATATATTGACTGTTCCTGATGCAATGGGGCTGGGGCTTTATTTCACGGAAGGCGAAGGCCCTAAATTTAAAAATCCGGTAAGAACGGCCGAAGATATCAACAAATTGCCGATTCCAGACCCGGAGGTGGAACTGCGCTATGTGGTGGATGCCGTTCGACTGATAAGAAAATCGCTGCAGGGTAGCGTGCCGCTCATCGGATTTTCGGGCAGCCCTTGGACACTAGCCACTTATATGGTTGAAGGCGGCAGCAGCAAAAGCTTTCAAAAGGTCAAAGGCCTGATGTATGAGCAGCCCAAGTTAATGCACGTCATGCTCGATAAATTGGCTCAATCGGTAGCAGCCTATTTAAATGCCCAGATCGAAGCGGGCGCCCAAGCTGTCATGCTGTTTGACACATGGGGAGGAATGCTGACTTCCGAGGACTATGCCGAATTCTCCTTATACTATGCCAAGCAGGTCAGATCATTGCTGAACACCACTATAGACGGGCAGTCGATTCCGACAATCTTATTTACCAAAGGCGGAGGCCTCTGGCTGGAAACCATGGCTGAGGCCGGTTATGATGCGCTGGGTCTGGATTGGCAGACAGATATACAGCAGGCTCGCGCCCGAGTTGGAGATCGAGTGGCTCTGCAAGGCAATATGGACCCAGTTTCACTTTATGCGAGTCCTGAAATTATTACTGAAAAAGTAAAAGCTGTTTTGCAAAAGTATGGTTCTGGCTCAGGACATGTGTTCAATCTGGGGCACGGAATTCTGCCCGATATTAACCCGGATCATGTTAAAGCAATGGTGGATGCCGTACGCAAGTACAGTCCAGCCTATCATCAATCATAGTTTTTCAACGGCAGCGTTTTTACCGGATTGACTGGTCTGCTTGACTGAAAAACGACAATTTCTTCAAGCTACCGGAAACAAGATGGATACAAAAAAAATTCGTTTGGTCTTAAAGGTTAAGATTTTCATCATTGCATGAGATTCTTAATGAGATACTTAAAACAGAGGACTTAAAAAAGGATTTTTGAATTTATCCGCTATCCAGGGCTCTGTTAGTGTAATAAAGATGCAGATCGCTTAGGGAAGGCTTGTTTTTTGAAGAACCGAAAAAATCATTTGGCAGGCCAACAAAAAACTATGTTCAAGCTTATCGGTAATGAAGTTAGAAAATTAAGAGGTTATTTTATGAAGTTGTTAAATATGTTGCTGGCAGTAGTAGGGTTACTTAGTGTAAATGCCGGTGTGCAGGCTGAGAATGCCGAATCGGCCAAGCCTGTTGACATTGTGGTTTACAGAAGCCCTACATGCGGCTGTTGTGGAAAATGGCTGGAACATCTGAAACAAAATAACTTTAATGTCAAAGATATCGTTACCAATGAAGTTCAGAGCATAAAAGACAAGTATGGCGTGCCAAATGAAATGGCTTCCTGTCATACGGCTCTGGTGAATGGCTATGTTATTGAAGGGCATGTGCCAGCCAATGATATCAATGCACTTTTGAAAACGAAACCGAAGGTGGTCGGCATAGCGGTTCCAGGCATGCCGGCCGGTACGCCCGGCATGGAAATGGGCGGCAGAAAAGATCCTTACCAGGTGGTAAGCTTCGATAGCGAAAAACATTACCAGGTATTCAACAGTTACGAGAACAAGTGATGATCCTCGCTGGCGATATAGGTGGAACCAAAACAATCCTGGCATTATATGAAGTTGAAGGCGGCAACTGGCGCTGTATCAAAAAAGAACAGTTCCCCAGTTCCGCCTATCAGAGCTTCAACAAAATACTGGATTTATTTTTAAGCGATGCTGAGCCTATTCAAGTATCGGCAGCTTGTATCGGCGTGGCCGGCCCCATAGTGGACGGTAACTGCACAACAACCAATCTTCCGTGGGTATTAATTAAAACCGAAATCGGCACCCAATTGCGTACCCAGAATGTCAAATTGTTAAATGACTTGGAATCCACCGCATGGGGTGTGCTGGAAATGCCCGAACATAATTTCGTCGGGCTTAATCCGCACGCAGAGCCGCGAGAAGGCCATCTAGCCATTGTGGCGGCAGGCACGGGCTTGGGTGAATCAATAATTACATGGGATGGTGCAAAGCATTATGTCATGGCAACAGAAGGCGGCCATACGGATTTTGCACCTGGCACGGAGCAGGAAATAGCATTGCTCCATTACTTAAGAGAAAAATATCCTGAGCACGTCAGTTACGAAAGATTGTTGTCCGGCGAAGGACTGATAAATATTTATCAATTTCTTAAAAAAAATGATTGGGCGCCGGCTCAACCCAATATTGAGCAACAAATGACCAAGCGTGATCCGGCTGCAGTTATCGGCGAAGCCGGAGTTGCTGGAAGTGATGCGTTATGCGTGGAAGCATTAAACATTTTTTGCAGGATATACGGTGCAGAGGCGGGTAATCTTGCGCTTAAGTGCCTGCCCTATGCCGGCGTTTATCTGGCCGGCGGAATAGCATCGAAAATTTTACCTTTTCTACAAAAGGGAGCATTTATGCAGGGTTTTCTGGCTAAAGGGCGATATTGTCCAGTGCTGGAAAAAATACCTGTTAAAGTTTGCACCAACCCTGAAGCGGCTCTTTTAGGCGCGGCAAGCTATGCCATAAAACAGCTGAACAAAAATAATTGATAAACAATGAAAATCGGCATTCCTAAAGAAATTAAAGAAAAAGAAAGCAGGGTTGCTATTACGCCTGAAGCTGCTAAGCATCTGATTCAAAAAGGGCACTGTGTTCTGGTTGAGGTCGATGCCGGCTTGGGGTCCGGTTTCAGCAATGCGCAATATGAGCAGGCAGGCGTGCAACTGGTTTCTGCCGCTACTGCCTGGGCGGCCGATATGGTTGTAAAAGTCAAAGAGCCTCTGGAGCCAGAATATCAGTATCTGGATAGACAAATTGTCTTTACCTTTTTTCACTTGGCCGGAGTGTCACCTGCATTGACTTTGGAGCTGTTAAAAAAAGGTACAACTGCAATTGCCTATGAGACGCTGGAAGATGAACGAGGGCGATTGCCGATCCTTGCACCGATGAGCGCTGTGGCCGGTAATATGGCGACATTGATGGGCAGTTATTATCTTGCCAAATTCAATCAGGGAAAGGGAATACAGTTAGGCAAGGTATTAGGCAGACGGCATGGCAAGGTTGTCATCGTTGGCGATGGCGTGGTTGGTCAACATGCCGCGCAAGTCGCCTGTGCAATGGGGGCTAATGTATTTGTTGCGGGCATAGAATTAGAGATGATGCAGAAACTGAAAGAAACCATGTTGCCGGAAGTGAATTTTTTTCTGTCCAATAAAGAAAATATCGAGAAGCACATTATAGACGCCGATTTAGTGGTAGGGGCTGTGCTTTGCCGCGGAGCCAAAGCGCCTAAAATAATCAGTGAAGCTATGATCAAGTCAATGGCTGAAGGGACGGTTGTTGTCGATGTCAGCATCGACCAGGGCGGATGCATAGAGACATCAAGGCCTACAACGCATTCGGATCCGGTCTTTATAAAACATGGCGTGATACATTACTGCGTAACCAATATGCCTGGCGCTTATCCAAGAACATCAACTATCGCGTTAGTTGATGCTACGCTACCGTATATTGCAAAGATAGCAGATGCTGAATTGTCATCTTTAAAGTTTGACAAAGAACTCGCCAAGGCAATTAATGTGTTTGATGGTAAAATCACGTGCAAAGCAGTGGCAGAAGGGCTGGGAATGATGGACCAGTATCAGCCATTAAATTAGCTTTTTAAGCTTTTATAATTTTCTTCTTAAAGCCGATGTAGCTCAGTCGGTAGAGCAACTGATTCGTAATCAGTAGGTCGCGGGTTCGAATCCCGCCATTGGCTCCATTAAATCAATGACTTATAGAGATTAGAAAATATTTTTTTCGGATTTGTCGCAAAAATGTCGCACTAGCTCAAAATCTGCCGCACTTATTGCCGATTCATCAGACAAAAAAGCCCCTGTTATGGGGCTGAATAAGGACTTTGTATTGAGGGTGGGGTGTAATCCCTCGCTCATGATGTTACCGCTCATTTCTTATCAGTTAATTAACAGGAAACAAGAAAGTTAGTCCTTACAAATTACCAAGTATTACAGCTAGTCATCCCATTAGAATAAGTTACACAGTTTGTTCTTGTCGGAGTTGGTGGTGCTGATGGTGCTGTTATCAAAGCTCTAGGCTGGCTTTGTTGCATCATTTGAGACCCCCATTGCATTAATGCGGCGTTTGTATCTGCATTTGAACTGGATGATGCTGCTCTTGGTTGTTCTATACAATCGTTAAATGTGCCTCTGCGAATCAGTTCATCAGATGCAATTGATTTTGTTTCCTCAGATGCAAAGCCATAACCTGCTGCAATGTCACATAGTCCTCTATTTGAAGCGTATTTAACGTTATCTTTAGTAAGCAAGTTAGCGCAACCAGTTAAAAGTATTCCAGAAATTATTATTAATTTTTTCATACTAATATCCCTTGTTCTTTATTATTGAGTATTTCCAAGCTTGGATTGGAGCAACTAGGTATACTGCTGTCAATGAGGAATCACAAGATAAAAAAAAGCCCCTGACTAGAGGGGCTTACTTAGAGGGGTCAATGATAACAACTATGTAGAATAGTGCATTAACTACTAACACTATCAAAGACAATCTCTTACCTAAAAAATTCCTTAAATTTTCATCAAAAAACTCTTAACAAGCGATAGCCGCTCTTGGCTTTGCTGCTCCTGCTGTTACTTTGTATCAATATCGTTAATCAGGTTGCGCTGTTCTCTTAGTGCTTTGTTGAGTTCCTTTACAACCTTCCATGTGCCGCCCTTGTAGCCGTTCATCTTGGCTTTTGCCTTGCCTTCGGCTGTTTTAGGGCCGCTGGATTGTTCCCAAGGTTTCCAAGCCCTGATTAATTCCGCTTGTCGTGCTTTTCGTTCCTGTGTCCAACCTGTTGCCATGCGTATGCTCCAATAGTTCGGTTTTTTGAGTTTCGCTATTGCCCGTATGCGCGATACCGTTATTGACTTGTTGCGGGCCGCTGGTGATATTCGCTTGTTTGGCATAAACGACAGGGGGATTCTTGATAGCCGATAGAACCTCTAGCGTTCTGGTGCATTGGCTCTGCGCCTTTAATGCCAATCGAAAGAATGTCTCATATTGTTTTACATACTCTTGATGGATAGCTTTCTTTGTCAGGCTATTAAATATCGCATCCAAGCTCAAAGCCTGAGCAATAAGCAAGCTCTCAGCCTGTGTTAAATCGCCTTTATTAACGGCCTGCACTTGCTCCCTTAACGCCCGTCCTAATGCATCAAGTTCAATGTTGGCAAAGCCATTAGCATTAAGCTCGGCAATCGTCAAAGCCCCTCTAATGGCAGGATTAATTGCCGCCTTTGCTGTTGCTTCTGCATCCGTTTCGTCTGGATAACGCTCGATTGTTAGCTGGTTGTTACGTTTCTGTGTCATGTTGCTATCTCGACAGATTAGTTATAGCTTTGATTGATTAGTTTTTTTCTAAAAATGCATATACCCTGCACTGACAAAACTGACAAAAGGGGTTTAGTCGGTTTTGTCGGTGTAGGGCAGGCGCGTTTTAAAGAAAAATTGGGTTGATAAAATATTCGGGCAAAGGTGGCCGCCCGGTGGCCGGTCTCGGCTTTCTGGTCATCATCAGCCAGTTTTCATCTATCAAGATATTACAGGCCGCTTCCACTTCCTGTCGGTCTTTCAATCCATGCCAGCCTTTGCGCTCGATATCCCGCGTTGTAAACGGATTAGGCAAAGCCCCGGCCTTTATCTTATCGGCCAGCCTTACCGCCGCTTCATGCTCCGGGCTTTCAGCCATGGCATAAATCCGGCGAGCGTGGCTTTCCAGATAATCGCACCATTGAACCGCCAGCCTTGCCGCCCGTTCAGATACCGCCCCGCTTGCTTTGCCGTCTGCAAGGTCGATACAGTGAAATATCAAGGCAAGGCTGGGCATCAGTGAGCGAAACTTACCGAAGTGTTCCACCATCAAGGGGTTTTCTTCCTGCTGAATCTTGATGGTTTGAAGCTCAATTAACCATGCATTAAAAACGGCTTGCCCTGCTTCACTGAATCGAAAATAAGGCCGGTCGTCATACTCGCCTTGTTCCGCGCCATACTGGATAAAATCCAGCTCTGCCAGCGTTTGCAGGATGCTATAGACGCGTTGCTTGTCTGCCTTGTTGGGCTTGGTGTCGATAAGCTGCCAGCTTTCCGGCTCATCCGGCCATACGGCAAGCTGTAACCGTTGCATCATTCCGTCATTATTGCCATGCATGGCTTGGTACAAATACCGCCTTAACTTGTCCGGCTGAATGCCGCCTAATAAGCTGATACAGATATTCTTAGCATCCGTAAGCCCCCGGCCTATCTTGTTGTCAGTATAGGAACCGTTACCGTTCCAGCCTTCTAGAAAATAGGCGCGCTCGTCTGCCCCGTCCTCCCTGTCCCATTTCACCAGTAAGCCGGTTAATTCATCCCTGAAAACCAACAAGCCCCGCTCATTCTCATTTTGTAAAACCGTCATGCTCTGGATGCTGGTTTCGTTGGTCTTGAATAGTCGGCGCGTGGGTTCTGGCTCTGCATGCTTGGTTAATTCCATGTAATCGGCTTTGAGCTTTTGAAGCTCATCAGGGCTTACCGTACCGTCCTTGCCTTTGCCTCTGGCGGCCTTGGATAGCTTGCTCTTAACATCGCTAATCATGGCTTGGCTTGCCAATACATCAAAGTCAGAGCTTGCCTTATCCATTTCGAACCGCTCGCCATACTCGGCTTGCAAGCGTTCCAGCAAAGACATAGGTTCTTTCATGCTGGGGCTTTTCAGGACTACCGAAGGCCGCCCGATACACGCGCCCCAGACATTCGGGATAACTTCCCAATCATCCAAGCGTTTAGGCCGTATGCCACAACCTGAGCCAATGACTGAACCAATAATCACCAAGGCCGATACCGTGGCAAAGTCTGGAGGCGTCTGCATCCTGTGGCTCACATCAGCCAGCCAATGACGGAAAGATTCCGGTATCAGTTCAAGCGTTAAGGCTTGAACAGGCGGCGTTTTAGTTTCAATCACGCTGGGTTTTTCCCATTCAAAAATGGCACTCCCAGCCCCGACAGAACCGACAAAACTCCATTCTTCCGGCACAGATTCGGCGTTTTTCAATTCTTCCCGCAATTCTTCCCTAAGGGCTTGATGCAAGGATTCATCAATAGGCGCGTACCCGTCCCAATCGCTTATAAACGTCTGTATCCAGTCCACGACATCGCCAGCATGAAGCAAGCCAGACAAGCGCACTACTTGAACCGCTGGGGGCGATTCCAAGGCCGATAACATCTTGTAAACGTCACAGACATAATGTTCTCCGGCATCGTCACAGTCTGGTAATAGATAGACTTGCTTGTAACCGTTCAAGGCTGTCCAATCGGCCTTATTAGCTGCCTGACTGCCGCCCAATGACGTTACCGTACAGATACTTATTCCTTGCAAAGCTGCCGCCGCCTTTTCGCCTTCGACAATAAAGACGGCCTTGTCCTTGGGATGCTTTGCCAGCTTATCCAAGCCAAACAAAGGGCGCGGGTTTAAGTCGATGCCCGTTGCCCAGCCTGAGCCGTTGCGTTTGAAGTGTGGGACTATATCCTTTTTGCCTGCCCCGTCCTGATACCGGCCAACAACCCCGAAGGGCGCGCCATCCCTAGCGCAATAAGTCCAGCTTGCCTTCAATGGCTTGCCGTTATAGGTTTGGGGCAAATTCATATAAGCCCCCAATCATCGGCCAGCTTTGCCAAGGCATCAGCGAATTTAAGCCCGTACAGGGACATAGCAAAGGCGACAACATCACCCCCGGCCATTCCGCAAGCAAAGCACTTATAAGCCCCTGTTACCAGATTGACACGGAAAGAACCGGGCTTATTGTCACTGTGGAAAGGGCAAAGGCCGCCATCATTCCAGCCATGCTTTTTTAAAGGCGCGTTGGGCAATTCATGGCGGTAAAAGTCAAACGGTAAAACTAAGCGTTTGATATAATCAGCGTTCAGTTTTTGCTTCATTGGTCGCCTCCGTTACTTGCCCGTTCCGTTTTGGCGACCATTCTCAAAGCGTTTAACCGCTTCAATAAATTTGTCTAACCGCTCGCCCAATTCCTGCCGTAATTCTGCCAAAATCTTAGGCTCAATGAAGTATCGCCCATAAGTCGCTTTTCTGCCGGTAGGGTCGTTCGTTGGCGCTATTTCTTCCTTGGTTTCAATTGGCCAGTTATGCCGGTGGCGTAATTGTTCGATATAGCCTGAAAGCCTATAACTTGCAGTCTCGTTTTGAAAGTCTCTATGCGTAAATTGCCGTCCTGTTAACAACCTCATTCCAGCGCGTGCCGCTAAGGTGTCTGTACGAGGGAATCTAATGGTATTCATTATTTACCCCCTTGGTTTTGTGCTTCTATCCAAGCAAAGAACTTGCTTTCGTCAATTAAGACTTTTCGCCCAATCCGAACGATCGCGCCAGCTTTGGCAAGGCCGTTGCTGTCTTCGTTAAAGATTAATGCACGAAGGCCGCCACGAGTGAAAGCGGGGTGTTTTTCTGAAAATGTATTAACTGTTAGATAAATTAAAGCTGTCATTTCAATATGTCTGTTTAAACGCCGCGACGTCCGCGACAAGACATATTTAAAATGCTGTTTTTTTCCTCTTAACGTGAGAGGAAAGAGGAAAAACGAAAGGAAAAGCTAGAGGAAATTTTTCTGTAATTTCCTCCTTTTTTCTGGTTATTTTTTGCTTGACATACTTTTCTGTGAATCTTCTTCTCGTTTAAATCTAGTCGCTAATTTTTGAATCAGGTTTTTGTCGTAGTGTTCAAAAATGGTAGTTGTAGTTTTTAATTTGATGCCAGGCCCTTTAGCAGATGTATTGTACCAATCGAGAATAGGGCTTTTTTCTGCATTAACATATTTTTTGAGTACCTTAAAAAAATCATTCCCTTTTGGCTTGCCTTCTAATTTCCAAATTTTTCGAAACCATGTGGTATATGCTAACTCACCTTTTGCACCATCAAGGTCTTCCGTTTCGATGTTTGGTTCTGGCTGTAGGTCGGCGGATTCAATATCGTTATTTTCATTCTTTACATCTGTTGTTCGATCAATTTGGAGCCTTGCTACGGGTTCTTGAATCTCCAGTATTCGCCGGGGCAATGGTATTCCCTGTTCGAGGCCGAACTGTTTCCATTGGTGAGGCGTCATATTGCCTTTTAATTTGGCATCATCTTCTAAATAAGCCAGCGAAACGGGTAGGCAGTGATTGCCATATTTTTTAGGGTCAATCCCATAAAATAAGCGAACTGCTTGCTCAGGTGTCCATTCAGTCCTTTTTAGCCAGAACTGCCAGTTAACCCTAAAAACTTCGCCTCCTAGTTCATTACGTATAAGAGCTTCGGTGACGCCTTGCTCAAAGCCTATTTTAGCTATCTCAGCGTTTCCTTCTCCCATTCGCGACAAATAGTCATCAAGGCGCTGTTTATGCCATTCTTGATATGGCTCTTTTTCTTCTTTGATTTGCTCAGTCTCGAACCACTGAGCCAGTGAACAATCATTTGGAATCGGCCATTGGTGAGTTTTTTCTAGCCATGCGCGAAAGTCATCACGGTTAATCATGTGCTGCACATAAACTTCTCGACCTTCATGAATCCCCGTATCGCCTTGAACAGTGCGAAGCATTGTTGGGCTATACAGAATAGTCTTCCAATTACGCACTCCTGAATCACTGACAGAAGTTTCAGCTTTTAAATCTCCATCGGCAACAGCTTGGTTTATAGCTTTGAAATATCTATCTTTTAACTCATGATTATCATGAATTGCTTGGGTTAACTTTTCATCGTATTGCACACTATCTTCGTCTGAATGCTTTTGCTTTATCGTTTCTCGGTAATGATTTGTTACATCACGAATTTCCTTCGTATCTATCCAAAACGAGATAATTTCAACATGAGTCAAATGTTTACTCAGTTTCTTACCAATACTCTCTATGCTCGCCAGTTTTGGCTGTAGGATGGGTGGTTCAATGCTTGGCTGCGGGTTTGTATTCGGTAGAGTGATTATTGATGGCTGCGAACTGCGTTTAATATCGCGCAACCAATCGGTATTTATCCCTTTGGCTCTGCACCATTCCACAAAATCAGCAGGACGCACTTTAACAGGTGGGTTTATCTGACTGTTCCATAGTTGCAATACCCGCCTTGCATAGTGAAATGGGTCATCAGTCCCCATCATAAATACACCACCAAGACTCATAGCTCCTTTTGGTATTTCATAACAATCTTGAGGCGGTTCTATTCCACAAACAAGCAAGGCAGCCTCTATTGGTGTCCAAGTCTCAAGCTCAAGATATGGTGTCAGCCTAGTAATTTTTCGTGCTTCCTCGTCAAATCCTTCTCCAAATATTGGAGCTGGTATTTTGTCCCGGTGATAGTCTGGCTTTTTAGCTTGGCTGTTTGCTTCATCCTTTACGACTTCCGTTTTGCTATCGACTTTACAGTTCACTGAATCTAGCTGTGCTATCTGCTTTTCAACTAATTCAGGTGCACCATTCAAAATCAATTCAATATTGCGTAGCATCGCGCTTATTTGGTTTAATTTTTTGTCCTGCTCAGCACTCCAACCGGCCAAGCTCACTCGTTTAAATTCGCCACTGAGTAAATGAGAGTAAAAACACAATTCTTTCCGTGATTGAAAACTAAGCGGTTGCGTCACTGCCGGTAGTGAATTACTCAGCAATTCAAAAGCACTTTTAAACATTGCATTAAATGGGCGTCCATCTCTGGTAACGACACGCACTGCTAGTCGGTTTTGCGCTTCAATATCCCCATTTGCAATGGCGGCCTCTATTTCTAAATCTTCAACCTGCTTATTCTTGATAGAAGATAACGCTGTTCTGAGATAATCAGAGCTCATTTGCCACTCCCAAAGATTTTAGTGTTCATAGACTCAACCACACTTGAAACATGACCGTCTGATAGATGGCTGTAACGCTTCACCATTTGCAGCGTCTTATGTCCTAAAATCTCGGCTATTGCGGCTAAATTTGCGCCGTTCATGGCTAAATAAGAAGCTGTGCAATGTCTCAGGTCGTGCCAGTGAAAATCATTTATTTCCGCGTGGTTAAGAGCATTATTAAAAGGTCGTCTTAAATCTATGGGCTGGTTTGGATATTTTGCGCTAGGAAAGAGTAGGGGGGTGTCTAATCTGCGAATTTTAGAATGTTGCTGTAGTAACTCTAAAGCGTGACCAGATAGCGGAACTCTGCGCCGTTCGCCGTTCTTGGTTTGGTGCAGGATGATATAGCGGTCTTTCAGGTTCACATCAGACCATTTAAGGCCCATTAGTTCACCTTGCCTCATTCCGGTACTGAGCGCCAGAATAACGCATATATAAAGCAATTCGTTTGAAGATTCTTTGCAGGCTTGTAGCAGTCTTGCGCGGTCGTCATCCTCTAGGAATCGAACTCTGCCGCGCGGCTCTTTTGGCTTTTTAACTTTCCGCATGGGTGAATCTTCCAGCCATTGCCACTCATTAACGGCGATAGTAAAAGCATGAGATAAAGCCGACATATAGCGAACTACACTAGCTGGTGTCCGAACCTTGCCCCGCTGCCCAATCTCTGTAAGTAGTTTGTCTCGGCACTGAGTAATAACCGCTGGGTTAATATCGGCCAGAGTAAACGCGCCTATTTCGTTTTTAAACCAGTTGAGTTGCGTTGTCTGGTCGCGTCTAAGTGTGACTGATTTATTGGGCAAAACATCATTGATGTAGCGGTCTATCAGTTCAGCAAGGGTATGTTTCTTTGCTTCGACTGTCTTAAAGTGTCGGCCTTCCCTTATTGCTGCTTCGGTCTGCTGCGCCCATTTCTTAGCATCAGTTTTTCTTTTGAATGTCGCTGTTTGGCGCGGATAGCCTTTTAAGCGAACTTCTACTGTGTAGTGGATTGAACCGTCTTTTGATGTGCGTTCTTTGATGGTAGCCATAATTGCCTTCTTGGGTGGCAATCGGCACTTAATATATAATGATGCGGCATTGCTTAACCCGTCCGTTAAGTGATGTTATGGGCTGGTTGGTGTTGGTCGCACCTTCTGGCCCGCTTTGTTTCTAGGCTTCCATTATAAATCTATGTCGCATTTTTGTCGCACTAGACCATAAAAACAAGCAATAAACCAGGACAAATAGCAATTAATAAATATGGTCTAAATATTTGAATTATATGTTATCTGTTATTCTTGTTTGTTGTGATGTTTTGTCTTAACCGGATTCGTAATCAGTAGGTCGCGGGTTCGAATCCCGCCATTGGCTCCATTAAATCAATTAGTTGCGGTGGATATCGGGTCTTGTTTGTTTTTTGGGGTTACTCCTGGGTTACATTTTTAAAATAGGTTGATGAAAATAAACATCCGCTGAACATAAAACTAACATTTCCTGGTTTGATTGATTCCGCCTCTGGTCGCGTCCCCATCCTGGATGTTTTTATTTTTCGGGGCTGTATGTTCCGCTCAAACATTTAATTCATCCACCATCCAACATCGTGGAAAAAGTAACACATTCCAAACTTCCAGGGCTGCTTGCTCGAAAAGGTATTTAACATTAGCTTCGGATCACTTGATTTTTTTGCTGGCCCCTTTTACTTTATAAATGCCTCAATTGCTTGCAATAGGGCTTTGCATCAATTTTTCGACATAGGCTGAGCTGCCCATGAATAAAACATACCTATCTGTTACCGGCAATGTAAAACTGACCCACTAACGGCAAAATAAAATTGACCCACCTGAGGGAAAATGACCGCTGATTTCGAACTGAAAAAGGCGGTGTAGATGAAATGTTAACTCAGGAGAACTTAGTGGAAATCCATGTTTTACATCGACGAGGCATGAGTTTAAGAGCCATAGCCAAGGAACTCAATCTATCCAGAAATACGGTCAGGCGTTATTTGCGCGATATAGCCAAAACGCCGCGCTATCAAAAACGCCCAGCCAAGATATCGAAATTAGAACCGTTCAAAGCTTATTTGCGCGGGCGTATTGAAGCGGCCAAGCCGGATTGGATTCCGGCGGCTGTGTTGTTTCGAGAGCTTCAATCGCAAGGTTACCAAGGTCAAGAAGGTCTGGTTAAGCTCTATGTGCGCCAATTTAAACCCAAAACCGATGAGCCGATAGTCCGTTTTGAAACGCTGCCGGGTCAGCAATTACAAGTTGATTTTACGACCATCCGTCGAGGCCGCTATAAACTGAAAGCTTTTGTGGCCACCTTGGGTTATAGCCGTGCCAGCTATGTGCGTTTTAGCGAGCATGAGCGCCAGGAAGATTGGCTGACCGGCATCAAGGAAGCGTTGCATTACTTTGGCGGCGTGCCGCAGCATATTCTGTTCGATAATGCCAAATGTATCATGATTGAACGGGATGCGTTTGGAGACGGGCAGCACCGCTGGAATGCCGGGCTTTTGAATCTGGCCAGGGATTACGGTTTTAAACCCCGTGCCTGCCGCCCTTACCGAGCCCAAACCAAAGGCAAAGTCGAACGCTTTAACGGTTATCTTAAACACAGCTTCATCACCCCGCTGGCCGCTTCGTTGAATCAGTCCGGCTTAGTGCTGGATAGCGAAACCGCCAACGGCAAGATCGGACCCTGGCTGGATGAAGTGGCCAATCGGCGTATTCACGGCACGACCGGTGAAAAGCCGCAAGTCTTGCTGGAACAAGAACGGTTAAGCCTGTTGCCACTGCCGCTTCACCTTCAATCCGGCGCAGTAACCCAGCCCATCAACAATCGACAGGCGCTGCCGATGGAAAGCCTGCAGCACCCGCTGAGCCGTTATGATCAGTTGTTGAGGGTCATGCCATGAATCTGCAAATGCAAAGGATACAGCAGTCTCTGGAAACGCTTAAACTCAACGCCATCGCAGCAGAATGGTCCGCCATTGCGGATCAGGCCGCCGCTCAACAGGCTACCTTGGCCGAATTTTTAGAGCAACTGTTGCAGGTGGAACTGGAGGCCAGAATGTCGCGCACCCGCGAGACCTTGTTGAAGTGTGCCGGCCTGCCTGTGATTAAACACTTCGACGACTACGACTTCAAATTCGCCACCGGCGCCCCCCGGAAACAGCTCCAGGAACTGACCAGCCTGGCCTTCATAGAAAGAGCTGAAAAGATTGTACTGCTGGGGCCTAGCGGTGTGGGCAAAAGCCATTTGGCGATCAGTCTGGCCTACCAAGCGGTTATGCGTGGCGTCAAGGTTCGATTCATCACCGCCGCCGATTTAATGCTGCAACTGGCAACCGCCAAAAAACAAGAGCGCCTGGAGGCCTACCTGAAACGCAGCATACTTGGCCCGAAGTTGCTCATCATTGATGAGATCGGCTATTTGCCATTTGGCAGAGCCGAAGCCAACCTGTTTTTTAACGTGATTGCCAAGCGCTATGAAAACGCCAGTGTCATAGTCACCAGCAATTTGCCGTTCTCGCAATGGTCAACGGCATTTGCCGATGATCAAACCTTAACGGCCGCCTTGCTGGATCGCTTATTGCATCATGCCCACATTGTGCAAATCACAGGGGATAGCTACCGGCTAAAGGGCAAGAAAAATGCCGGAATATTACCGGTGATGAAAACGGATGACAGCCAATAATAGATACAATAAGACGCCAAGGGTGGGTCAATTTTTAATTACCGATTTTAGGCTGTAGGTGGGTCATATTTAAATTGCCGTTGACAATCCCAGTGCTCTTCTTTTGTTTTGATGTTTTGAGTGAAAATCCAACATCGTGGCTCATTTGAAGCCGTTTTGTAAAGTGGGGCGGGCCATTTCCATTAGGTCTGAAAACACGATTACAAACAATCTCAGATAAAAAATGATTTCTAAGAGCTTGTTCAATATCTCCGCAGCAACAGCACCAAGAAAGCCAGATTAACGAATTGTAAGCTGGTATTGAGCAAGCGTTCAGTATTCTTCCAAAGTCGTCGGCACTTTTCTAACCAGGCAAATGAA